>Ga0247609_10000288_pt1 | contig 72617 bp, 62 predicted proteins | sample 172DNAGHGlowgp2_FD_193487 | JGI IMG/M metagenome (GOLD analysis project Ga0247609, IMG submission 193487) | Sheep rumen microbial communities from Palmerston North, Manawatu-Wanganui, New Zealand - 1728 DNA GHGlow gp2 | ecosystem: Host-associated > Mammals > Digestive system > Stomach > Rumen ...
GTCACCCTTCTGTCACCCTTGTCACCCTCCGAAAAGGGTGCAAACGCCCTGTACATCGGCGTTTTGTCACCCTGTCACCCTTTTTCACGAAAAATCCTATACAAGTGTTTCTGTATGCTCTGCTGTCTCCGTCGCGACATCTCTATAACAAAAAAGCATCCAGCCACCACTGTAGCGGCTGGATGCTTTTATGGGGTGTAGCAGCATTATTTCAGACGCTTCTCTATCTCGTCCTTCAGCTCCTTGGATGTCAGCTGGCGGGCAATGATACGGCCATTGGCATCGGTCATGATGACGGACGGGATGGTGAAGAGGCCGAGCTGGTTGACAAGGGGTGTTGACCACATCTTGCCGTCGCAGACGACGGGCCATGTCAGCGAGTCGCGCTCAGCCTGACGCCGGCACTCCTCCACGTTACCATCGATGCTGACACTCATCAGTTGGAGGCGCTTGCCGTACTTGGTTTTCATGCGGCGCAACTGGCGCTGCATGGTCTGCGACTCAAAGTTCCAGACGGCCCACAGGCTGACAATGTTCAGTTCGCCTTTCAGGCTGGCGTTGGTGGCTGTCTGGCCATTGATGGTGGCAGTTTTAAATTGTGGCAAACGTTCGTCCTTACGCGTGTTGCGCATGGTGGTCACCTGCTTATACAGCGCTGCCAGTTTGCGGTTGGCGGGTGCTGCCTGCTGCATTCTTTTCAGCAAGCCGGCAACGTGCTTGTAGTCGGCATCGGCCCTCAACAGGAAATACTTGTTCAGGACAAACAGACAGGCCGGCGATGCGGGGTGGTCTTTGATAAACTGCTCGGCATCCTTCGTGGCCTCTGGGGGCATCTTGTCGCTTACCTGCAGACGGAACTGCGTCAGTTCATCGTTCTCGGGAGTACCTTTCACGCTCACCTCACGCAGATGTGATGCGTCGCCCTCCATCTTGACCGTTGCGCCCGGTATGGCCACAAAAGGTATCTCTGAGTAGTTGGGGAACACCATTGACATGACGATGGTGTCTTCGATGGGCACCTCGTAGGTGAAGCGCCCCTCCATCAGCTTGACGGTGTCAATCTTGGCCTTGCCCGTCAGCGTGTAGACATAGAGTTCACCCTGATTGAAGTTCTTGAACCTTCCCTTCAGGCGGAAGGTACCGCCCGAGGGTGAACAAGCCGCTACAATCAGGGTGAGCGTCAGTGCAAATGCAAATGCTTTCTTCATCAAGTATTACTTGGCCACCTTCTGCAGTTCCAGGTCGCCGGCAGCGTACTTGGCGTAGGTAGCATCCTTCTGGATAGCTGAGCGCAGGGCCTCGGCAGCATCGTTGGTGTTACCCATGCGGGCCGACAGGATAGCCTTCAGATAGTCGGTGGTAGCATCAGGATTCTTCACGTACTTCAGGGTGACGGCAGCCGATGCGTAGTTCTTGTTCAGAATCTGAGCCAGGGCAGCGCTGTTAGAGTAGATGTCGTTGAAGTCCTGCTCGGCCTGGGCATAGTTGCCCTTGGCCAGGTTCAGGTTGCCCAGCACCTCGTTCAGTCCGTTGGCACCTGTAGCCTTGCTGATATAGGTCTCGGCAGTCTGAATGTCGCCCTTGGTCAGTGCCAGCATACCCAGGTTGGCAGCAGCCTCAGGCAGTGAGCTGTTCACCTTCTGTGCCTGGTCAATATAGTTCTTGGCGGCGTCCATGTTACCCTTGGCATACTCCATAACGGCGATGTTGTTCAGGGCACGTGCGTCGTTAGGATAAATCTGGGCAGTGGTCTTGTAGATGTCCTCCTTGGCGGCGACATCGTCAGTGAGCGTGGCGGCATACAGCAGTTCCTCGACGCTCAGCTTAGCGGGGTCGGCCTTCAGCTGCTGCTGAATCTGCTCGTCGCTGCGACCAACGGTCTCGTAGTTGATGATCATGCGCGAACGGCGCAGCTGGGGCAGGATGCCGTCGGCCAGTTCACGGAAAGCACTGGAGATATTCTTAATCTGCTGCTCACGCTCCTGGGGATCCTTATACATAGAGAGTACGCGCAGGATGACGTCCTTGTCCTGGATATTGGAAGCCTTGACCAGCTCCTGGAATCCATCCCAGTCTTCAGCCGTATATTTGGCATCAATGGCGGCGTTGGCCAGCTTGGCCTTCTTCAGCTCCTGCTGCACATACTTCTGTGTGTTCTGCTGGCGTTGTGCTGCCAGGCGGTCGTTAAGGTCGAAGCCACCGTCAGGTGAAGCATAGGCTGACACCTCGACGTCCTTCAGGTTCAGACCCTCACGGTCGTTGTTAATCTGCTCCAGCAGACGGACGAACTCCTGCACGGAGTTGTTCTTCAGCTCGCTCTGGCGCAGGGTAGCCTGCTGGATGAGGAAGTTGACGCTGGCCTGCTGCTTCTGGGCGGTGATACGCTGGAAGGCATCGGGAGCAATGGCGCTCTGAGCCGACTTGAGGGTCTTCTTATAGAGCTCGCCAGTGGCCAGCACACCTGTAGCCACCTTCACGGCAGGCACATACATGGGCTTGGTGCCTACGCGGGCTACGAACTTCAGGTACATGTCAGCCTTGTTGCAGTCCAGATAGTCGAACGAGGTCTTCATGGTATAGCGACCGCCCGTACGGTAGAGGATGGTCTGGTTGTTACCGTAGACCTTCTCGCCCTGGAACGTAGTGCTCTGTCCTTTGGCCACCTGACCGTCGGCGTAGCGCAGCTCCGGCGTAACGGTCACCACTGCCTTCTTCTTCATGTACTTCTCAGGGAATGTGCCGTTAATGGTTGCAGGCACCTTACCAACCTGTGTCTCTAAGGGATTGGGGGTTACGGTAAAATTGTCGGCAGAAAGAGGACCTAACTTGCCGCCACAAGATGTCAGAAGCAGAAGAGCTGCACCCGACAAAAGAACAAAATAATTTTTTGGCATCTTTATAAAACGTTTTATAGAATAATTCTCTCGTGCCGCGAGCGGGACTCGAACCCGCACAGCCATCACTGGCCAAGGGATTTTAAGTCCCTCGTGTCTACCAATTCCACCATTGCGGCTTGCCAGCTTTTATAAAAAGCGTTGCAAAGGTAGTGTTTATTTATGTAACTGCCAAAACTTTTACACAATTTAAGATACCGAATTAGTTCCAGGCCCTTAAAAGGGTGCCGTCGAAGGCGGCGTTATAGGTGTAGAGCTGGCGTCCGGGGTCTCCCGAGGCCACGGTACCGTTGTTCACATCGTAGCTGCGCTTGCAGTGGCTGCAATACAGTTGCTGACCGTTGTCACTCCATGTCAGGGGGTAACTGGGGGTGCTGTAGAGGAACAGGCAGTTGGCGCACTGTCCCTCATAGGCCATGAGCAGGCCGGTATAGCTGCTGCGCCCAATGATAATGGCGTTGCTGGCTCCTAAGAGACAGCTGGTCTGGTTCTCCTTCACCGTCGACAGCATGACAATCTCCTGGGCGTGGTCGTAGTTACGGATGGTCACGATGCGGCGCGTGCCAGAAACCATCCTGGCGCTGACTATCAGGAAGTGACCGGTGTTGCCCATGGCCGATGTCAGCTGGCAGGGGGCGGGGTGCAGCGACGTGTCGAACACGAAGTAGCACTTATAGTCGCGGTAGACGCTGTTCTCCTCGTTGCAGGCCTGACACAGCAACAGCATCACCGACATCACGACATACGAACATACTTTACGTAAAGACATACGAACATGCTTTATAATGCCTGTTCCAGCAGTTTCTGTTCTGCCTCGTTCACGCACTCAAAGTGGAAACCGTCCATCACCTGCTTCATGAGCGCACCGATGCGGTCGTTGCACAGGTTGCCAATGGAGCCCTCGTGGGTGTGGTGGATGTCCTTGTTGGGCTTGAACTGTCCGGCCTCGATATCCAGGCCCACCTTCTTGTAGGCATCGCGGAAGGGCATGCCCTCAGCGGCCAGGCGGTTCACCTCCTCGACAGAGAACATCGGGTCGTACATCGGGTTGTCCAGGATGTGGTCGTTCACCTCTATCTTATTAATAATGTAGGCGGCCATCTGCAGACAGTCCTTCAGTTCGTCGAAGGCCGGCAGGAACACCTCCTTGATAATCTGCAGGTCGCGGAAGTAGCCCACGGGCAGGTTGTTCATGATGAGCGTCACCTGCTGGGGCAGCGCCTGCAGCTTGTTGCACTTGGCACGTATCAGTTCAAAGACGTCAGGGTTCTTCTTGTGCGGCATGATGCTGCTGCCCGTGGTACACTCCTTGGGCAGTTTCACGAAGGCGAAGTTCTGGGAGTTGAACAGACAGGCATCGAAGGCCAGCTTGGCCAGCGTGCCGGCGATGGAGGCCAGGGCGAAGGCCACGTTACGCTCCATCTTGCCACGTCCCATCTGGGCATAGACGACGTTGTAGTCCATGGTGTCGAAGCCCAGCAGGTCGGTAGTCATCTGGCGGTTCAGGGGGAACGAGCTGCCATAGCCGGCAGCCGAGCCCAGCGGGTTGCGGTTGGTCATGCGGTAGGCGGCCTGCAGGAAGAGCATGTCGTCGCAGAGGCTCTCGGCGTAGGCACCGAACCACAGTCCGAAGCTTGAGGGCATGGCCACCTGCAGATGGGTGTAGCCCGGCATGAGCACGCCTTTGTATTGTTCTGACTTCTGCAGCAGCTCGTCGAACAGGTTCTTCACCTCGGCGGCTACATCCATCAGCTGTCGGCGGGTAAACAGCTTCAGGTCTACCAGCACCTGGTCGTTGCGCGAGCGGCCAGAATGAATCTTCTTGCCCATGTCGCCCAGACGGCGGGTGAGCAGCATCTCTACCTGCGAGTGTACATCCTCCACGTCGTCCTCTATCTGGAACTCGCCACGCTCGGCCAGTTCGTAGATGCTCTTCAGCTCGCGGAGCAGCACGGGCAGTTCATCCTTGCCAATCAGTCCTATCGACTCCAGCATGGTGATGTGGGCCATGGAGCCCAGCACGTCGTACTTGGCCAGGTAGAGGTCCATCTCACGGTCACGGCCCACGGTGAACCGTTCTATCTCTTTATTGATTTCAAAATTCTTCTCCCAAAGTTTCATAGTCTAAATCCCCTGCTTATTCATACGGTATCTGTGCCAGTGCATCGGCAATCTTCTCCACACCATCCTGTAGCGGGCCGCTGACCATGCCCTTGATGAAGGGGTTCAGCTCGGCCTTGACGGTGACCTTCATCTTGCTTGTCGTCTCGGTGACAGGCAACACCTGTATCCATACGTTGAAGGGTACTGGCGACTGTGCCGTCTCAAACTTCACGCACTTCGGTTCCTCTCGCTCAATGATGCGCAACTTGAGTTCGCCCACGGGCTGTACGTTCAGGCTCACGGTGTCCTCGTCGAATGCAAAGTCCTGCACCTTGTCGGCAGGCACACGGTCGCGTACTTTCTCCAGGTTGCGCAGGTCGCTGATGTTACGATAGACGGCCTCCTGCGAGTAGGGAATCTGCTTCACGCTACTCTCAAACTTTGTTGTATTGTCAAATAGTCCCATATTCGCGCCCCCCACTTATTCTTGTTTCCATGTTGAGGGTGACTTGCGCCACTCGGCCAGCACGGCCTTTTCGTCCTCCTTGATATAACCCGTCTTGGCAGCCTCCTCGATGACGGCGTCGTAGTTGCTCAGCGTCACCAGCCTAACGCCGGCTGCCTTGAAGGCCTCCTCAGCCACGGGGAAACCGTAGGTGAACGAGGCTACCATGCCTATCACCTCAACACCGTACTGGCGGAGTGCCTCGACAGCCTTCAGGCTGGAGCCGCCGGTAGAGATAAGGTCCTCGACCACCACCACCTTTGCGCCCTTGGCTATCTCGCCTTCCACCTGATTGCCCATGCCATGATCCTTCGGCTTCGGACGGACGTAGCAGTAGGGTAGTCCCAGCTCGTCGGCCACCAGTGCGCCCTGGGCAATGGCTCCCGTGGCAACACCTGCCACCGCCTCAGCCTCGGGGAACTGCTCGAGGATGGTGTGGCACAGGGCCAGCTTTACAAACGAGCGTACACTGGGGAATGCCAGTGTCTTGCGGTTATCAGTATAAATAGGTGACTTCCAGCCGCTGGCCCATGTAAAGGGTTCGCTGGGTTGCAGCTTGATGGCCTTGATGTCCATCAGCTTGCGGGCGAATTGATGCTTGATACTTTCCATAATAAACTTGCTTTGCGCTGCAAATTTACGAATAATTGGGCGAACGGCAAAAAAATAGCCCACAAATCGTCGGCAAAAGGCGCCCGCCGTGTTAATTTTCGTAAAAAGAACCCACCATTACAATATTTATGCTTAACTTTGCACAAAATTTGTGAACTTACGAAAAGGAAGAAATGAAAAAACTTATTGCACTGGCCCTCCTGGCCACCACCCTGACACTCAACGTGTCGGCTCAAGACGAGCGTAGCAACTGGTCGCTGAACACCCGCTTCCGTACTACCAACTATTTCTCAGCTCTCCTGGTTGATGTTGCCAACGTGGTTATCACCGACATGCTCTTTGAAGACAGCGATGATTCGCTGACCATGGATCGCATTTTGCCCATGGCCGACATCGTGTTCCCCATCGGTATGCAGAAAAGCGGCTTCGACGACCCCTTGAACATCTATGGTCCCTACCACCGCGCCTTCAGCAACCCCTTCAAGTACCTGGGCGATTACGCCATCGGTATTGACGCCTCATGGCAGCCCTCGCCCATAGGTTTCTATGCCGGTGCCTATTTCAAGAGTCAGGAGATTGTCTACAAGGCTACCGACGACAACCTGCGCGGTTTCTACTTCCAGCCCCGTGCCGGCATCGTCCTGGGCAGCAAGCAACGCTCGCTGGAGGCCGGCGTGTTCTATGATATCGTGACGGGCTGCCGCTACAACGGCAAGAGTGCCGACAAGAAGCAGCTGAAAGAAGGCCTGGGTCTTGACTTCGCCTTCAACTTCTTCGACAAAGGCGACCATTCGTCTACAACCCTGCAGTTCTCAATGCCCCTGCACAACATGCTCAACAGCGATGTACAGAAGCGCCGTGTAGGCTACATCATGCTTAGCCGTCGCATCAGCTTCTAAGGCTGCTATTTGGCAAAACCCAGTGCGAGCAGGCTCAGCCTGACGTCGCCGGCCTTCAGCAGTTCACGCGCACAGGCCGTCATCGTAGCACCTGTAGTAACGACATCGTCAACCAGCAGGATGTGCCTGCCACTCACGCTGGCGGGATCCTTCAGTTCGAAGACCCCCTCAACATTCTCCTGACGCTCCCGGCGCCGCATCTGCGTCTGACTCTTCACAAAACTTGTGCGGCGTACAACATGACTGTTGACCGTAATACCCGTTGCCTGACTGACACCCTCAGCCAGGCAACGGCTTTGATTATAGCCACGCTGCCGCTGCCGTTTACGTGCCAGCGGCACTGGCACCATCAGGTCGATGCCGTCGAAAAAGCCTGTCCCGGCAAACTCGTGTGCCATGAGACGTCCCATCTCCACCCCAATCTCCGGGTGGTCGTGGTACTTCAGGTCGTAGAGTATGTCGCTGGTATTGGACCCTGCCTCATAATAGAAGAAGGCGGCAGCCCGCTCCACGGGTATGACGCCCCAGAAGAGGCGGGCCATCACATTGTCGCTGGCACAATACTGGAAGCCCGTTCGCGGCAGGTGCAGGTTGCACGGCGCACAGACGACCTCCTCCGTGGGCGACAGCCGCCGGCCACACGCGACGCAGAGGCGCGGTGCCAGCAGGTCGAGCAACCGCAGCCAGGAACTAATCTTTCTCATCCATCTCGTCAACGTCGCCGTCTATACACTGGCGGATAATGTCGAACGTAAAGCCACGGCCGAGGGCAAACCTCACCAGCTTCTGGTTCAGTTCATATTCGCTGGCAGCCTTTATACCGCGCCGTTTCTGCTTCAGCAGGGGTTTCAGTATATTAATATAGGTACTGTCGTCCACCGCGTCAAGGGCCCGCTGGCGTATGTCATCATCGATATGTTTCATCCAAAGTGCCTGCTCCACCTTGCGGCGGCCCCATTTATTGTACTGCACCTTGTCGAGGACAAAGGCGCGGGCATAGCGCTCATCATCCACATAGCGCTCGTTGACAAGACGCTCCATGACGCGGGCCTGCGCCTCGTCGGTCATCTCCCATTTCCGCATCTTCTCCAGCAAATCATGCTGACAGTGCTCGCTACGGGCGCAGAGCTGGGCCAGTTGCAGATAAGCGTCCTGCTCGGTTACTTCCTTCATGGCTGTATGGCTTTTGTGAAACGTATCTTTCCAAACTGGTCGGACCGGCTCTCTACCGCCGTGAAGCCTCGTTCGGCAAGCAGCTGTTCCAGTGGTTCACAGTAAAGGGGGTTAATCTCGAAATAGAGTCCACCGCCCGGCCGCAGGGCCCGGCGGGCGTAGTCGGCAATGGCCCTATAGAACAGCAGCGGGTCGTCGTCGGGCACAAACAGGGCCAGCGCCGGCTCATGGTCGGTGACGCGACTTTCCATGTCGGCCTTCTCCTGTTCGCAGATATAGGGCGGGTTGCTGACGATGATGTCATATTGTGAGCCGAGGGGGGCGTACAGCGCATCGACCTGCTGAAACGACACGTTAACACCGGTACGTTTGGCGTTCGTACAGGCTATGCTGAGTGCTTCGGCAGAGATATCCCACGCCGTCACCCGGGCCTCAGGCCATGCGGCAGCCAGCGTACAGGCGATGCAGCCGCTGCCCGTCCCAATGTCGAGCACACGGCATCCGCGGCCCTCTCCCCTACTCTCTATCACCCACCGGCACAGCTCCTCGGTCTCTGGCCTGGGTATCAGCACGCCCGGCGCCACATGGAACAGACGGCCGCAGAACTCAGCCACGCCCAGGACATACTGGACGGGTTCGCCCGCCTGCAGCCTCAGCATCATCTGCTCCAGCGCCGTCAGCTGTTCTGCTGTCAGACGGTCGAAGTCGCCGCAGGCAATATCCGCCCAGCTCATGCCGAAGGCCGTCTCTAACAGCAGTCTGACGACGGCCTTTGCCTCGCCCTCGTCATACAGTCCCGCCAGTCGGCGCCACAGTTCCCGATACGCCGTCACCATAACCGTCAGCCGATAGTGGCCGTCAGGAACGAGGCGTTACCGAAGATGTAAAGCACGTTCTCGCTGGCCGGCACCAGGATGGTCTCGCCCTGGCGGATGCTGATGCCGTTGATATTGGCCTCGCCCCACAAGCACATCACCACCACGAAGGAGTCGCAGTGGAAATCCACCTGCGACGCCACCTGCACGACGACGCGGTGGACAACGAAGTGGGGGCAGTTGATGAGCTGCGAGATGGGCTTCGTCGAGTCGTACGACGTGCGGTACTCCGGCCACACACGGTAGTCGATGGCGTCTTTGGCCTGTTCAATATGCAGTTCGCGGGGATTGCCATGGGCATCCTTGCGCCCGAAGTCGTAGACGCGGTAGGTAATGTCTGACGTTTCCTGAATCTCCGCCAGGAAGTTGCCGGCACCGATAGCATGCAGACGGCCGGCGGGCAGGAAGTACAGGTCGCCATCGTGGGCCTCGTGGGTGGCAATGACGTCCTGCATGGGCGAGTGGCCGTTCACGGGCTCAGCCGTGGCCAGCTGCTCGTAGTCGTCGGGGGTGATGTTCTTCTTCAGACCGGCGTAGATTTTCGAGCCGACATCACTCTTGATGACATACCACATCTCGGTTTTGCCAGCGCAGCCGTGACGCTCCATGGCCAGCTTGTCGTCGGGGTGTACCTGTACGGAGAGGTCCTGGCGCGAGTCGATGAACTTCACCAGCAGCGGGAACTTGTTACCGTACTTCTTGTAGACCTTCTGGCCCACCAGCAGTCCCTTGTACTTGTCAATCAGTTCAGTCAGCGTCAGGCCCACGTCGACGTCGTCAATGAGGCCGCGCTCTATAGCCACGCTCTCATGTCCGGGTACGCCACTAATCTCCCAGCTCTCGCCGATATTGGGCTGAGCCGTAAAAATGCCCTTGAAGGGTGCTATCTGATAGCCCCCCCAGAGAGTTGTCTTCAGATAAGGCTCAAACTTGTATGGTTTCATATCTTAACACAGTTTTGCTTGAATGCTGCAAAGGTAAGAATTATTTTTTGAAAACAGGAGCAAGAATGGCGGAAATACATAAAAAATGGGACAAGTGATGGCGGAATGAAATAAAATGGTTATATTTGCAGGCAGAAACAAGCGAGCAAAAGAATCATGGCAGCAACGAGAGAAGACAAGAGCTGGATGCGCCGCTGCATCCAGCTGGCACAGAACGGACAGCAGAATGCTAAGCCCAACCCCATGGTGGGGGCCGTCATTGTAAGTGCCGACGGCAGGATTATCGGCGAGGGCTATCACGTGCGGTGTGGCGAGGGCCATGCCGAGGTGAACGCCTTCGCATCGGTCAGGCCCGAGGACGAGGCACTGCTGGGCGAGGCAACGATATACGTCAGTCTGGAGCCCTGCTCACACTACGGAAAGACGCCGCCCTGTGCCGACCTGATTATCAGCAAAGGCGTGCGGCGTGTGGTGGTAGGCTGTCAGGATGATTTTGCCGAGGTGCAGGGCCGCGGCATCCAGAAGTTGCGCGATGCCGGCATCGATGTCACCGTCGGCGTGCTGGAAGCAGAGTGTCGCTGGCTGAACCGCCGTTTCCTGACGTTCCATCGCGCGCATCGCCCGTACATCATATTAAAATGGGCACAGACGGCCAACGGCTTCATCGACGACCACGGCCAGCCCCTGCAGATATCCTCAGCCTTCACCCAGATGCTGGCACACAAGCTCAGGGCTGAGGAGGATGCCATCCTCGTGGGGCGCATCACCAACGAGCGCGAGCACCCGCAGCTGACCGTCCGCCACTGGCACGGTCCCTCCCCCCGCCGTCTGGTCATCGACCACCAGCACCCTCTGAACCTGGAGAGCCTTCATGCCCACGGCGTACAGTCGCTCATCGTTGAGGGCGGGGCACAGACGCTGCTGTCGTTTCTGGAAAAGGGGCTGTGGGACGAGATACGCGTTGAGACCAACCTGTCGCTGACCGTTGCCGACGGCACACGTGCTCCCCAGCTGCCTGCCTCCGCTGCCGTCATCGGGCAAAAAACATACGGCAGTAACTTGATTGTAAGCTACTGCCGTATGGAATAGGTGAAAAATCCTCTCCGACTTACTTAGCCAGGTTCACCAGATCGTTGCGCGACTTGGCAATCTGCTCCTTGGCCTCAGCCAGCTGAGCCTTGAACTCGCTGACGGTTGTTGCGTTCAGCACAGCCAGCGGCGAGATGGCCTGAGCCACGGGCGACAACTCGGGGTCGTACTCTGTCAGACGGTCCAGGGCATCCTGAATGAGGATAAGACGGAAGGTGACGTTGGCAGCATTCTCGTCGGTGAACGAACCAATAAACTTGTCGGTGTTCTGAGAGGTGATATAGAGCTGCTCTACCAGCGAGGTAGCCACAATCTGCCAGAAGTAGTTGATGCGACCGTTCTCGTTCATGGCGTCATAGAGAGCCTGTGTGGCCTCGTAGACACCAGCGGCATCCTCAGCAGCCTTGAACGACGGGTCGTTAATCTCGGCAGCCAGCTTGGCAATAGCCTGGTCATAGCCGTCAACAGGCATGTCGTAGAGCTTGGCCAGCTCCTTGTCAACCTCGATAGCACTCAGTACGCGGTATTTCTCAGACAGTGTCATGGCGTTGTCGGCAGCAGCCAGGTCAAGCAGATAGTCGGGCTTCACCTGCTTCTCCTGGTCGGTCAGGCTGATCTTGCCGTCCTTAGCGACGATGGGCAGCTGCTGGAGCTTACCCAGTTCATTGGCCAGGCTGTCGAAGTGCATCTTGATGCTGGCTTCAATCTGGGCCTGTTCGAAGGTCTTCAGGGTGTCTTCCTGCTCAGCTGTCTGAGCGCTCTTGTTGCCACCGCAGGCGGCAAATGTCATGGCTGCGAAAGCCACGGCGAGAATAGATAATTTCTTCATTTTGCTAAAAGTTTAGTTATTAATAATACAATGACTATCACACTCATGAGCAGCATCACGGCCATGTTGAACCACAGCGTCTTGACGTGCCATGGCCCGATGATTTTCTCGCTGCTGTAGAAAGGGGCACGCCCCACGCGGCTGGCAGGTGTCAGGAACACCAGTCCGGCACGGGGCACTATCTGGTTGTCGATGACGTCGAGCAGGCGGCCCTGGTCGCCCCCTGTCACCATCTCCTCCAGTTTCAGGTTATAATTGTCGCGCTTCAGCTGCAGCAGGTTGTCCCTGCCCTGCAGCCGTATCAGTTCGCTCATCTTGCGGTCGCCCAGCAGGGTGGCCTCGTTGCCGCGCTTGTTCAGCACGCGCTCGGCATCCTTCATATATTGGTACAGCGACGCATAGCTGTAGTCGCCGCTGTACGGCTGCTGCCCGGTATAGGCCGTCAGCCGGGGCAGGTTGTCCTTGATGGTCTGCAGATGTGCGGGCTTCACCTCACGTCCGCGCTGCTTTTCATCGTTCATGGTTTCCAGTTGCGACTGCAGCTCATAGAGCACACCGGCAGTGTAGAACACTGTCTGGTACTTCTCGCGGTCGGTATCGAAGAAGAGCCTCTCGTAGGGATTGTCGGTGAACGATGTCACGGCCAGGGCTTCGTAGGCCCAGCGCGACGGTATGAGGTCGCCTACGACGGGCACGTTGCCTGTGGTGCTGCGCGGTGTCAGGTCCTGGAAGCTCACCACCAGTCCGCAGAGCAGAATCTGTGGTATGAGCAGCAGGGGTATGCTGATATAGATGGCCACCACCGAACTGAGACACTGCGACAGCAGCAGCCCCGTGAGATTGGCCAGGAAGGCTGTCACGAAGAGTATGAGCCACCATGTGCCAAAGAGCCCGTGCAGTCCCATGATAGCATTGCCCACGGCAATGAAGAGCATCGTCTGCAGGAGCGACACGCCGGCAGTGAACAGTATTTTCGACCAGATGTAACTGCCGTACGACAGGTGCAGGAACTTCTCACGCTTCAGCAGGGCGCGGTCACGTATGATTTCCTCTGCCGACCCGCTCATGCCAATGAAGGTGGCCACGATGACGGCCATGAAGAAGTAGCTCACCAGGTTCTTGTTCTGCATGACGGAGTAGCCCTCCGGGGGTGCAAAGCGCGTCAGCAGGGCACAGATGACGGCCAGTGCCGGTGCTTCGAGCAGGGTGATGAGCAGGTATTGCAGATTGGTCTTCTTCGTCTGGTAGTTGCGCTGCAGGAAGATGAGCAGCTGCTTCAAGCGGTTAGGCTGGCGCTGGTCTGACGGCGGTACGTCGCTCACCTGGGGTGCCGACAGCTGCGGACGGCGCGAGAGGTAGAGCTCGTGCCAGGCCTGCGGCGTCATCTTCCGCTCATCCGACAGTTCGCCGCTGTTGCTGATGGCCTTCTCGTCGATGATGTTCAGCACCACCTCAGGGTTGACATTGCCGCAGGTGGGACAGGCACTGGTGGCCGCGTCGGCATAGCAGGCAGCCTCCTTGAAATAGGTAATGGCGTCAATGGGGTTGCCGTCGAACACGGGGTAGCCGCCACGGTCGAGCAGCCACAGACGGTCGAAGAGCTTATAGACGTCGCTCGACGGCTGGTGGATGTTGACGATGATGAGCTTGCCTTTCAGCGTCTGCTCCTTCAGCAGGTTAACCACCCGCTCGGTATCGGCCGACGACAGGCCCGACGTAGGCTCGTCGAGGAACAGTACTGCCGGTTCGCGTATCAGTTCCAGGGCGATGTTCAGGCGCTTGCGCTGTCCGCCGCTGATAAATTTGTTGATAGCCGACCCTACCTTCAGGTCGCGGGCGGCCTCCAGTCCCAGGTCCTTCAGCGTCTTCATGACGCGGCGGTCCAGCTCTTCGTCGGCCATGCCCTCAAAGCACAGGCGGGCCGTGAACCACAGGTTCTGGTAGACCGTCAGCTCCTCTATCAGCAGGTCGTCTTGCGGTACGAAGCCTATGAGTGCCTTGGCTGCCGGCTCGCTGATGTCGTGCCCGTTGATGGTGATGGTACCCTCCTGCGGCCTCAGCGTGCCGTTGAGCAGCGACAGGAGGGTGGTCTTACCCGTGCCCGAGCCGCCCATGATGGCCAGCAGTTCGCCGCTATGCAGGTCGAAGCTCAGGTTATGCATGCCATTCTCGCTTCCCGGGAAGCGGAAGTTGATGTCGCGGCCACAGAAATCCACCCGCTGCATGCGGCTGACCACCTCGCCATTCCTACGCCGGTAGGCGTCGATGATGGTGGAGTAGTACGTAGGGCGCCCACCCTTGCCTTTGAGCACACTGCTGCGCATCCACCGCTGATAGGTGCCCGACAGCACGGGCACATCGTTCAGCATGACGGTGTCGTTGCCGGTATAGGTAAAGAGCAGCTGCCTGGTTACGGGATGGAGCAGCGTCTTCAGCTGCCCGTCGGTATCTGGCAGACGGTGTATCATGACGTGACTGGTCTCACGGCCCTCCACATAGTCGCTGAACTCGGCAAACTCGGTAGCTGGTATGTGAAATTCGTCAGCCATGGCCCGGAACATGACTGCCGACCGTCCCTCGGCCCTATAGCCACAGAACTCCATGAGTCGGAGCAGCAGCAGCGACTCTTCGCGCACGGAAATCTTACCGTGGAGGTTGGCGCAGATGGTCTTGACGGTCTGTTCCACATTCAGCTCGCCGGTCATCTCGTAGGCCCCGCGCAGGTCGCTGTACAGGTCAAGATAGGTGTCGATGTTACGTATGCCGAAATGGTGGCGCAGGTAGTTTGCCAACATGGTTTTAGCCCATGCCTCATCTACTTGCTCCTCCTTGCCAAACAAGGCGAACAAGCTAAGAAAACTAGATAAGATTATATCAGTCATTCTTTCTTAGCACACGTCATAACAGTTAATTGCCTGCAAATTTATGAAAAAAATCTGCGGGAATGCGCCTTGCTATGGTTAAAAAGAATTAAAGCGGAATGATTTCGGCTATTTACGGCCAAAGTCGGCGGGCACTTCACCCCATTTCTGGGTCTCCCACTTCAGAATTGGATTGCGGAAATCGTGGGTGCGCAGCCAGTTTTCGGCCCGCGCAATGATTTGATAGAGCGGCTCTGTCTGCGGCGTGCGTTCCAGCTTGGTCTTGCACTGCCGTTTCCTGACCCACAGCATGGCGTTGACGGAGTCGCTGTAGATGGTCTTCGTGTACAGACCGTGCTGCCAGCAGAGCGCCAGGGCATGGACAATGGCCAGGAACTCGCCAATGTTGTTGGTGCCGTGTACCGGGCCGTAGTGGAACACACGGGCGCCGGTCTGCAGGTCGATGGCCTGATACTCCATCGGTCCCGGATTGCCTGAACAGGCGGCATCCACGGCCCAGGCGTCTGCCGTCACCTCCATGGGTAGCGGCAGCACCGTGTCGTGTCTGTAGTCTGGCGGATTGAAGTTGTCCAAGTTGTCTCAGTTGTCGTTAGTTTACATGCGCTCAGGCACCTCGATGCCCAGCAGGCCCATGGCGGTCTTGATAATCTTGGCCACATTGCGGGCCAGCGTCAGGCGGATGGCCTTCTTCTGCTCGTCAGGCTCGTTCAGGATGGAGTAGTCGTGGTAGAACTGGTTGAAGATCTTCGTCAGCTCATACGTGTAGTTGGCTATGCCTGAGGGCGAGTAGTCCTTGCCGGCCTGCTCCACGGCGGCGCCAAACTCGTTCATCTTCTGAATCAGCTCTATCTCCTTGTCGGAGAGTGTAGAGTGTAGAGTGTAGAGTGTAGAGTTTGCTACCGCCGTTCCACATTCTCCACTCTTGCGCAGGATACTGCGGATACGGGCATAGGTGTACTGGATGAACGGGCCGGTATTGCCGTTGAAATCGATACTTTCCTCGGGGTTAAAGAGCATGTTCTTACGGGCATCGACCTTCAGGATGAAGTACTTCAGCGCACCCATACCCACGATACGGGCAATCTCGCGACGTTCCTCCTCGGTCATATCGTCAAACTTACCCAGCTCCATCGAGGTGCGGTAGGCATCCTCCACCATCAGCGCCATCAGGTCGTCGGCATCGACGACGGTGCCCTCGCGGCTCTTCATCTTGCCGTTGGGCAGCTCCACCATGCCGTAGCTGAAGTGGGTCAGCTCCCTACCCCACTTGAAGCCCAGGCGGTCGAGCAGTATCGAGAGCACCTGGAAGTGGTAGTTCTGCTCGTTGCCCACAACGTAGATCATCTTGTCTATCGGGTAGTCCTGGAACCGCATCTCGGCGGTGCCGATGTCCTGTGTCATGTAGACGCTGGTGCCGTCGGAGCGCAGCAGCAGTTTCTGGTCCAGGCCCTCGTCAGTCAGGTCGGCCCACACGCTGCCGTCGTCATGGCGCTCGAAGAGCCCCTTGCTGAGACCCTCCTCTACCTTGGCCTTACCCTTGAGGTAAGTCTGGCTCTCGTAGTAAATCTTGTCGAACGACACACCCATCTTCTTGTAGGTCTCATCGAAGCCGGCGTAGACCCACGCGTTCATCTTCTCCCACAGGGCACGCACCTCAGGGTCGCCCTGCTCCCATTTCACCAGCATGGCGTGGGCCTCCTTGATGAGCGGCGCCTCCTGCTTAGCCTTCTCCTCGTCCATGCCCTCGGCCACCAGCTGCTTCACCTCCTCGCGGTAGTGCTTGTCAAAGCTGACGTAGTAGTCGCCGATGAGGTGGTCGCCTTTCTTGCCCGACGACTCCGGGGTCTCGCCATTGCCGTACTTCAGCCAGGCCAGCATCGACTTGCAGATGTGTATGCCGCGGTCGTTCACAATGTTGGTCTTCACCACGCGGTTGCCGTTGGCCTCCATAATCTGTGCCAGCGACCAGCCCAGCAGGTTGTTACGCACATGGCCCAGGTGCAGGGGCTTGTTGGTGTTGGGGCTGCTGTACTCTATCATGACGAGGGGGGAACCCTCGTCCACGCGTTTCGTGCCGAAATGCTCATCCTCATCAATCGTCTGGAGCAGCCGGAGCCAGGCTCCGTCGCCGATGCTCAGGTTGAGGAATCCCTTCACCACGTTGAAGCCGCTGATGGCTTCACAGTGCTCCTGCAGATACTGGCCTATCTCCTGTGCCGTCTGCTCAGGACTTTTCCTGGCGGCCTTGACAAAGGGGAAAACCACCAGCGTCAGGTTTCCTTCAAACTCGCTGCGCGTCTTCTGCAGCTGCAACATCTTATCCGTCGGCTCCATGCCGTAGAGTGCCTTCACGGCCTCGCCGGCAGCCTTGCTTATCAGTGCTTCGATATTCATATTCTTCAATTTTTGGCTGCAAAGGTACGAAAAAACAATGTAACAAACGAGTTTTTTCCGAAGATTATCGCTGAATGACCGTAAAATAAACAGCCTGCCGGCGATTACTCGTCGGGCACGTAGATAATCTGTCCGTTGTCTAACTGGTAGGCGGTGCCCAGCCGACGGCCCTGCATGCCGCCTTCCGTCGTCTGTCCGCTGGCCTTGTAGGTGTTTATCTCCTTACCCTCCTTGGTGATAATCTCCATGTTCTCCTTGCCGGGGTTCTTCACAATGGTAAAGTCCTCTTGTCCGAAGACCTCGGTCATGTTCATGTGCATCACCATGGCCACCATCAGCGACACGGCAAAGACCATGGCCACGTCGAACAGATTGACCACCACGCTCAGGGGGTCGCCATCGTCCTCCTGCAGGATATTGCTGTTACGCCTCCGTCTCATGGCTCTGCTGATAAATACGTGAGACATAGTCCAGGCGGTTCACGTCCTTGGCATACCAACGCGACTTGAGCTGCTGGGTGAACAGTCCGACGGCTGAGATAACCAGACCGACGACGGTGGCCGAGAACACCACCTGCATGTTGTAGGCCATGCCCGAGATGTCGCCTGTAGACAGTCCTACGAGGGCCGGCGACATGGAAATGAGCGTGCCGATGAGTCCGAGCACGGGACCCAGCTTGGTGAGCAGGCGCGAGAGGTTCACGTCCTTGGCTGCCTCCGTCTCATAGTGGCTGATGATGAAGTCGGCATACTCCTCGGTGGCGGGGTGGCTGAGCAAGTCACTCAGGTACTTGGTAAACAGCGCATTAGGTTTTTCCGGCAGCAGACTGCGCAGATGGCTGATACCCTCCGGCCGCAGTTCCTTGATGGTGTCGTCGAGCAGCTGGCTGTTCTTGCGGCGAATCATGAACTGGCTGTACGTGCCGCCAAGCATGATGAGGGCACGGACGAAGAAGAAGATGAGCAGGATGACGTCGGGAATGAGCAGCGAGTTGGCTATCCCAAACAGGGCTTTTGAAATGAGTTCCATTATTTACGATTTACGGATTTTCGATTTACGGATTTTCGATTTACGATTTTCGGACTTTCCACTTGAGGCGGTTCAGCAGGAAGCCGGCGAGGGCTAACAGCAGGAAGAGGCCCAGGGTAAGCCCCAGTGACAGCCAGTCGACGGGAGCCTCCTTGACGGCATAGACCATGCGGCCATGCTCCGTGGCCATGAGCCCCAGGATGCACACGAAGATGGTGAGCAGCAGGTGGAGCTCCAGCCGGCCCGTCTCGTCGGGCAGCAGCCAGCGCGCCGCCTCCGAGAGCAGGGGCAGCAGGATGATGATGCCGGCAGCGAAGAGCAGGGCCGTGGTGCCGAAGTCAACACCCGTAGCGGCGAAGACGGTCTGCGTGAGCAGGTAGAACACCACGGGAAACATCAGCAGGCTGGGATAGCCGTAGAGGAGTGAGCGCAACCACCGCCGTCCGCCGTCCTGCAACCTGTTCAGGCAGAACGACAGGCCCACTGCCGACTCGATGGTGACGAGGATGGCGACGGTCTGCAGGGCCGACGTGTCCTGCAGGAAGTCGGCTATCTGCGTCTTCGACTGCAGCACGGCATAGCGCACGCTCCACCAGGCGAAGGCCCCCAGCAGCACGCTGTAGGCCAGTCGCTGCCATAATTGCCACAGGCTGAGCTTGAACATGCAGTTCAGCACAATAAAGAGGATAAGTACATCGATAATCAGTTCCATATCTTTCGCAACACTATTTTTAATACGAATTTACCACATTGTTGGCATTCAGCAGGATTGTTGGTGAGTGCGGACAGAAGTTGGCAGCACGCCAAAACGCGCCTTGAAGCACTTGGCAAAGTAACTGCTACTGGTGAAGCCACATTTGCCTGCAACGATGTTGACGGGCAGGTCGGTGGTGGTGAGCAGACGGTGGGCGTGCTCCATGCGTAGCGTCTTGATGAGGTCAGAGGGAGTCTGTCCGCAGACTGTCATCATTTTGCGGTAGAGATTGACCCTGCTCATGCACAAGGCATCGGCCAGCATGTCGACGGTATAGTTTTCGTTGTCCATGTTGGCCTTGACTATGGCAATGGCTTTGTTGCTGAAATCGCTGTTCGGAGACAGCTGTTCCTTTTCTGCAGCCTTTTGTCCACGGGCGATAGCCTGGTCGAACTGCTCGCGCTTTCGCTGGACATATCTGTAAAGCAGGAAGGCACCTGCCAGACAGGCTATGGCCAGTAAGGCGTAGAGGGTATATGCCCAGCCGGTCTCCCACCAGGCAGGCTCGCGATGGATGACGAGTGCCTGGTGCTGACGGCCCCAGAGCCCGTTCTCGTCGGTAGCACGCAACCATACCCTATAGTGGCCCTTGGGGAGGTTGAGCAGCCTGAACACGTTCTCGCCGGGAGCCATGTAAACCCAGTCGCCGTCGAGCCCTTCGACTTTGACGGCGAAGCGTATCTTTGGCGCATTGACATGGTTGAACGATGTGAGATAGAGCGTCAGGCAGGTGCAGTCGTGGCCGATGCTGAGTGTAGCTGGCTGTCCGTAGGCACAGACAAATCCCTTCCTGACTGTTTCGTTGTCTGTCAACACGTCGTATGAGCTGATAGTGGCAGGCACGTCGTAGTCATCGGCGTCCAGCCATGTATTGCTGGCCAGATAGCAGACGCCGCCGGCGCCGCCTATGCACACGCCGCCAAGAACGGGCGCTATGCAGCAGAAGTTGTTCATGCCCAGGTCACAGCCCATGGCACTGACATCCCGCCCACGTCCGGTCTGGGTGTTGATTTCCCTGACATACTGGTCGAAGACCACCCAAAGATGGCCTTGGGCATCGACGGTGGCATCTTTTACGAGCAGGGTGTCAATATCCCTCTGGCTCTTCATCAGCTTTACCAGTCTGTCGGTTTTCCAGGTGTGTGGCGGTGTCAGGGTGTCGTTCTTGGACGAGCCAAGCGGCATAGCCGAGCTGCTCACCTGATGCTCCGTGTCGGTTTTCAAGTCGTAAACGGCATAATAGTAAATATCCTTGAAGACGCCGAGCGTGTCTTTTCCGAGCGGCACCAAATGGTCTACGTAGACGGCATCGAACTGCGGGCTGGCAATGTTCAACTTCCTGATGGTATTGGCCTCCTGCTCAGAAAAGATGGTGAAACTGGGCTGGTAGCCCGTCATCCACAGGTTACGGCGACGGTCGAGGTACAGGCCATAGACGCCGATTTCAGGAATGTCGCCATAACGGTAGACGGGCTGCCCCAACAGCCCCTTGTCTATGCGGAAAGCCTGCAACCCCTGCTGTGTGATGGCAAAGAGCAGGTGGCGCGAGCTGTCTACAAGCATGTTTTTGGCCGCTACGGCGTATCTTAGCAGCACGTTGGCGGTGTCGCCCTGAGCATAGCAGAGGTCTTTGCCGGCATGGCAGACCCAGAGGCCACCCTGGCCGTCGTTCTGCACCATCACCTTACGGCCCTGGTACTTCGTCCGCCGCTGTGATAATATCTTTCCGCTGACAGTCACCTCATATGCTATTGTGTCGGTCTCTACCAGCATGTTACCATTGTCCAGGCACGCTATATGCTGGGCGCTGACGGTACGAAAGGCCTGGCTCAGCGGCCGTATGCTGTAGTCGTGCTTGTCGAGGACATAGACGCTACGGGCCGTTGAAAACCATATCTGGCTGTCGGGGGCTTCGCAGAGGCTATAGATGATGTTGTCGGAGAGGCGGTCAGGATGGTCTTTGTCCCTGCGGAACACGTCAATCTGATAGCCGTTATCCCGGCAGATGCCACCCTCGTAGGTGGCATACCACATGTAGCCCTCCGAGTCTTGTATCACGGCGTTGACGTTGGCCACGGGCATCTGGCTCCGGGTGGGCAGCACGCTCACATGGGGCGAAAAGTCTGGCTGTGCGCTCATGCTGACGGCAGAGAGCAGCAACAGGTATATTATTATAGCGCGTCTCATGTTTCAGGTAGGATTGCAATCCGACTGCAAAGGTAGTGTTTTTTTGCGAAACAGCAACACTATGCGGAAAGAAAAACGCTGTTGCAAAATGGAGAAACAGGGTTACAATGTAACGCTATTATCCTTTCCTGTAACGTCATTTTCCCTCGTTTTCAGCATTTTTTGCTACTTTTGCACGCCGAACGAACTAACCACTCTAAATAATCAATCAAAATGAAAAAGTTTACCTTGTACCTACTACTGCTTCTGCCACTGGTGTCAGCATGGGGCTATCAGAAGGAGAGAATCTATGTTAACTCCGGCGGCAAGCAGCGCAACATGCTCGTCTTTACCCCTGACGAGCTGCCGGCGGGCAGTCCGCTCTTCATCACCACACACGGCATGGGCGGCAACTCTGACGAGCAGTCGGAGCATGATAAGATGTACGAACTCATTGACACCGCCAAGTTCGTGATGTGCTACCCTAAAGCCGACGGCGACTACTGGGACATCAGTGGCACGACAGACCAGAACTTCATCATCAAGGTCATCGACGAAATGGCCTCACGCTACAACATCAACCGCAAGCGTGTCTACTGGTCGGGATTCTCAATGGGCTCCATGCTTATCTTCCATTGCATGCCCAACATGCTCGACAAGATAGCGGCCTTTGCGCCCACCAGCGGCATACAGTTCAGCGAGGAGCCGTGGAAGAAATGTGCCTGGAAGGTGAATGTCATGGAGTGCATTGCCTACAACGACAATGCCTTCACGTACAATAAATACAACATACGGGGCTATATGGAGAACATGGCCAACATGAACCGCTATACCCGGTACGAGAAGAAGACGGGCTATCATACTAAGAACGGTACGTCGTGGTTTGACGGCGACCGTGAACTGTGGCTCAACGAGAAGACTGGCCACGAGGTGGTGCTCTATTCCTATAACTACAGCGGCAAGGGCTCGCATACGCCCGTGGCAGAGAACTCCTACGAGATTTGGAACTGGTGCAAGCGCTTTGAACTGACTCCCAAGACACCCGAAAACTCGACGCAGGGCGAAAGTGAGACCGTTCATCTTGAGGCTACGACGGACAATGTGTGGGCGGCAGGTCCAAACAGCGGTATCGCCAGCGGTTCAGACATCACCTTCGATGGCATGAAGGTGACGATAGGCTCGCCCGACGACCCTGCCACCTGGTCGTGGCATGCAGGCAACCAGGGACTGATACCGTCGCAGATGCCTTCGACAGAGGGTACTGCGGAGTCGCTCGTCACTGCGTTCGCTGAAACGGAGCCTTTCGGCGTGCTGCCCACCCATGGCGCCTTCCTGAAGATAGAGCCCACCAGCAGCGGGCGTGTCACCATTAGCGGAAAGGCATCTTCTAATGTCGCACAGCCATTGGTCTTCGTCACCTGCGACAAGAGCGACCCGGCGATGATCGAGGCTGTCAAGACGATGCCATGGGATAACAGCGTGACGCAATGGACGTACGACGTCGACGCACAGCACACATACTACTTCTTCCAGCAGGCCTATCCCGGACAGCTGACGGCCTACCGCTTCACGCTGCGGGGCATAGCGTATGAGCGTTCCATTGACACAGCCATCAAGGACATACTCTCTGATGCAGACCTGTCCACAAACAGTCCAAAGCGTTCTGCCGAGGCAGAGCATCTGCTGCAATGCCTGAAAGCCATCGAGGGACAAAAGACCCTTTCGGGAGCGATGGCCTGTGTCAACTGGAATCTGAACGAAGCCAAATGGGTGCATCAGCATACGGGCAAATGGCCGGCCCTGAACGGCTTCGACTACATCCATCACCCCTTTTCCTCCAAAGGCGGGTGGATAGACTATACCAACATCAACGAGGTGGCCTCGTGGAACAGCCAGGGGGGCGTGGTCTGCATCATGTGGCACTGGAACGTGCCTGCCAACAAGAGCGGCGACTACTCGTTCTACTGGGGCACAGAGGCCGACAAGACCACTTTCGACGTGCGCAAGATCTTCAATCCGGAGAGCAGCGAATACAAGCAGATGATCAAGGACATCGACCAGATAGCCGGGTATCTGAAACTGCTGAGACAAGCAAATATACCTGTCCTCTGGCGACCGCTCCATGAGGCCGGCGGCATGTGGTTCTGGTGGGGACGCGACCCCGATGCGTGCAACGAACTATGGCGCGTGATGTACCGCCGGTTCCAGGATGCAGGCCTCGACAACCTCATCTGGGTGTGGACGCAGTCGTCAGCATGGGGCAAGCCCTACAGCGACGGCTACCGGTGGTATCCCGGCGATGACTACGTGGACATCGTCAGCATCGATGTCTATAACAACAGCAACGCCGCCAGCATCTACACCTCGTGCTACAAATTCCTCAGCGACTATTCACCCACCAAGTTCGTGGCACTCACCGAGTGTGGCAACGTCCCCAACATCAGCAAGCAGTGGAATGCCGGCTCGAAGTGGCTCTTCTTCATGCCCTGGTACGACTACGGACGTACCAACAACCCCAGCAGTTCGGATTTTAAGAGCACCGGCCACAGCAGTTGCAATGCCGCCTGGTGGAAGGAAGCGTTTACAAATAACTTCGTGCTCACCCGCGACGATATAAAGGCACTACGCCAAACAACTTCCGGAATAGAGAAAAACAGCAACTCTGCCAAGGATGGCATCATGTATGACATGAGCGGCAGGCGTGTGGCAAATCCCCAACACGGACTCTATATTGTCAACGGTAAGAAAATGTTAGTCAAATAACCCCAAAAACAGTCATCACGATGAACCGATTCTTTGTATCTGCCCTTATGATGATGCTGGCTGCAACAGTTGCGGCTGGTACACAGGTAGTCCGCATCACCCAGCCTCAGCAGGGCAAGCGCTTCGACGGCATCGGAGCCGTCAACGGGGGCGGCGCTACGTCGGTCTTGCTCAAAGACTACCCCGAGCCACAGCGCTCACAGATTATGGATATGGTGTTTAAGCCCATGTTCGGGGCTTCTGTCAGCGCCATGCTCGTGGAGATTCCCGGCGACGGCAACAGCACGCAGGGCTCTATGCCCTCGCACAGCCACTATCGCGGCGACTATAACTTTGAGCGGGGCTATACGTGGTGGGTGATGAGTGAGGCTCAGCGGCGCAATCCCAGACTGGCACTCGATGCCACGGCGTGGAGCGCACCGGCATGGGTGGGCAGTTTCTGGTCGGACGACATGGTGGACTACTACATCGCCTGGCTACGGGGCTTGAGGGAGGTTCACGGACTGGAACTGGATGCCCTAGGCTGCCACAACGAGAAGGGCTGGAACGCCGACTTTGCCAAGCATCTGCGCCGGGCCATGAACGAAAACGGCTTCGCTGGCGTGAAGCTTCACGGCTTCGGCAATTGGGGCGAGTCGAAGATGGACTTCGTCAAAGCCATGCAAGAGGACCGGGAACTGGCCGATGCACTCGATGCCGTCTGTGCCCACACCTATAGTGAGATACCGCTGACCCAGCAGCAGCGTGCCACCATTGAGGCCATGGGCAAACCTATCTGGAACTCCGAAGACCATGTCTATCGCAAGGGCTTCGACTGTCTGATAAGCATCGTCAAGTGTTTCAATGAGAACTACATCGTCAGCGGTGCCACACGTATCATCAACTGGTACGACATCGCCGGTGTCTATCCCCTGGAACCCTACAGTTGCGACCCCGCCATGCTCCTGGCCCGTGAGCCGTGGAGCGGACACTACGTGGTGCGCGAGGCCCTGTGGGGCTATGCCCACTACGGACAGTTCACCCAGGTGGGGTGGCAATATGTCGACGAGGGATGCCGGCGGCTCGACGGCGGCGGCTCTATGGTTACCATGCGCAATCCTGCTACCAACGACTACAGCGTCATCTTCGAGACCAAGGATGCCAAGGTGCCGCAGACGGTGGAAATAAGCCTTGGCAGAAAGATAGGGCGAAAGGCATTCTGCGTATGGCTGAGCAACGGGCAGCAGCAGTTCGCCAGACAGAGCGACATCATGGCCAAGGGCGGCACGTTCACCATTACATTGCAGCCCCACACCGTCTATTCGGTATCTACCACCAGCGGCCAGCAGAAAGGTTGTTTCGCCGACATACCAGCATCGGAACCATTCCCACTTCCCTACAGGGATAACTTCGACGATTACAAGAACCCTGCGGCATCGGGCTATCTGCCGCATTACTTGGCCGACATCATCGGGGCCTTCGAGCTGACAGAACGCCCCAATCAATCATCCCCCTCTCGGGGGGACAAGAGGGGGGCTTGCCTCCGTCAGGTCGTGGGCGAGCATACCCTCAGCTGGGCTCCCGAGTGGCACCATTACACCATTATTGGCGACTCTGCATGGACCGACTATGAAGTCAGTGCCGATGTCTATCTGAACCCAAAGGATGAAGCCGGCATCATGGGACGCCTCTGCGACGTAGGCTCCGGGTACGGCGTCTGGGCCAAGGGCTACTACCTGAAACTCGACGACCGGGGCAACTGCACCCTCGTGCTCACACGTGGCAAACCCGACCCCAAAGAACTCATTGGCGACGCAGAACAGCAGGCACTCATCCTGGCACGCAAAGACAAAGAGATTGGCGGTGAATACACATTGGCCACAGCACAGGTGAAAGGTGTGGCAGCCTGCCAGTGGCACAACATGAAGCTGCGCTTCCAAGGCAACCAGATAACCGGCTACGTGGATGGTCAGGAGACCGTCAGTGCCGTTTCCGACCACTACAGGAAAGGCATGGCCGGACTGCTGGCACCCATTCAGCAGAAGCGTGTCAGCACGCCCTATTTCGACAACCTCGTCATTGCCCCTTTAGACCTGCAGCCCAATGTTAAGGCTGCCTTCTGAAACCCTTCTGATGAGACAAAACCTGCTATATATAGTATCAACATAGGTAGCACCTCTGACACCCGACACTTATATGCCTGATTCTGAACGTGTTCCAAGGTTGGTTAGGTAGCACCTAACCCTCACCCAAGGTAACACCCGGAAATCTCCCAGCCTCTGACGAAAAAATCCAGTGTGGAAATTTCCGTCAGAGGCCGGGAGACTTTTATGTGCCAGACGTTAGTTTGGGTGTTACCTTGGGTGGCACCCAGAGGTGCCAGCTGACACCCAAAACCACATTGAGTTTCAGACAGTTAAGCGCTGGGTGTTAGAGGTGTCACCTGTTTTCCTGTTTACCAGTAGGCAATGAACTGTTAATAAGCGTACACCAATCCGTACTTCTCATGCAAACTGCGGAGGGTACCGTCAGACTTCATTTGACTGATGGTATGATTGACCATCTGTAGCAGGTCCTCCTGTCCCTTCTGCATCAGCACACCTATCTCGCCGTGAGTGAAAGGCTCATTCAGTAGCGGGGCAGCAAGGCGCGTGTCAGTCTGAACATAGTAGGGAGCTTCGGTAATCTCTGTTATCATCACGTCGGCATGGCCTTCAGCTACCTGACTGGGAATCTCCTCGTTCTTCTGGTAGACGATGATCGTGGCATGGGTGAGATTAGCGTTGGCAAACTTCTCGTTCAGCCCTCCAGGGTTCACCATCACCCTGACCTCAGGCTTGTCGATGTCAGCCAGTGACTTGAAACGGTCGCTCTCTGACTTCCTGCAGAGTATGGTCTTGCCATTGGCCAGATAGCCCTCGCTCATCAGCATGGTTTCCTTACGGGTGTCAGTAATCGTGATGCCACCAATGGCAAGGTCGAACAGCTGAGGTTCTGCCAGCACGTCAGCAGTCAGCGTTGGCCATGACGTCTTGACGAATGTAGTCTCAACACCCAGGCGCCTGGCTATCTCATGGGCAACCTCAATACCAAAGCCCCAGTAGCTGCCGTCGGCCTCGCGGTAGGAGAGTGGACGGTAGTCGCCCGTGGTTCCCACCAGCAACTTGCCACGCTCCTGAATGCGGGTGATGGTTGACTGTGCCCCTGGCACGTTATCGTCGTTTGCCGTACAAGAAGCGAATGTTGTAGTACCGCAGATGACAAGGATGGCGGCTATCAGCCATAGCTTTATCTTATTCATTTTCATCTATTTTGTTAGAAATAATGGTGCAAAGTTACGAAATAATTTGGATTCCTCCTCATTTTTCTTTAGGATTTGAGCTTTTGGCTCTTGTTCTATCAACAATTTGGTAATTGTTTTTGCAAATTCAAATAAATGGATTACCTTTGCAGCAGTTTTAAACATTACATTTATGCGACACAAGGGAGTCATCTGCGGCATATTAGCAGCCGTGTGTTACGGCACGAATCCGTTTGGCGCACTGCCTCTCTACGAAGAAGGGGTGAACACATCGTCTGTGCTTTTCTACCGCTTCGCGATGGCTGTCGTGATGCTGGGCGTGATGCTGGTGGCAGAAAGGAAGTCTTTCCGCATCAACAGACAAGAGCTGAAGGTACTCGCTTCGCTGGGCATCCTTTTTGCCGGGTCATGCCTCACCTACTACGAGAGTTTCCTGCTCATGGATGCCGGCATTGCCTCCACCATCCTGTTCGTCTATCCTGTCATGGTAGCGGGCATTATGGCGCTGTTCTTCAAAGAACGTATTACGTTTTCCACCGTGACAGCTATCCTGCTGGCCCTGGGCGGCATAGGATTGCTGTATCAAGGAGATGGGGAGACTTCAATCAGCACCATGGGCATCCTGCTGGTTATGCTGTCAGCATTGTGCTACGCCGTTTACATTATTGTTGTAAACCAGTCGAGCATACGCATGTCATCGCTGAAGCTCACCTTCTACGTGCTGCTCATCTGCATGTTTGCGCTGCTGGCCTACTCGTTCACCTCGCCCGGACTGCAGCTACAGCTGCCGCCATCGCCAAGGGCATGGTTCTTTGCCTGCTGGTTAGGACTGGTGCCAACCATTCTGTCGCTGGTGCTGATGACTATAGCCGTCCATGAGGTTGGAGCCACGCCTACGGCCATTATGGGAGCCTTGGAACCGCTGACTGCCGTTGCCATCGGAGTCCTTGTCTTTGGAGAAGCGCTCACCGTCCAGCTCGTTATAGGCATCGTACTGATACTGTCAGCTGTGCTGCTGATTGTCTTGGGGAAGAATTTCCATCTGCGTACTATCACGCACACCATTTCTGCCATCGTCAGAAAGACCTGGCGGTGGAAATCGTAATAACACATTAAGTACTTTCATACACGGAAGTAAAGCAAAATTAGGTTCGCTTTTTTGGTTAGTTCGTATTTATAATGTAACTTTGCAGCGTCGAAAAACAGAAAGGAAGCAGTATGGGAATATTTATCAACCGGGGGAATGCCGATTTCCAGCGAATCAGGAACAGCGAGTACGTTGACAAGACCGAACTGATCAGCGTGGTGAACCGCACGCTCTTTACCGAGCAGAGCATGAGCTGCGTCACGCGCTGCCGCCGCTTCGGCAAGTCGATGGCGGCCAAGATGCTGTGTGCCTACTACGACGACTCGTGCGACTCGCGCAGCCTCTTTGCCGACCTGAAGATAGCGCAGGATGCCTCGTTCGAGAAGCACCTGAACAAGTATCCGGTCATCTATCTTGACATGACCGATTTTATCACCCGATTCAAGAATGACGACAGCATCGTCAGCCATATAGACCGCGAGGTGAGGGCTGACATCCAGATAGCCTTCCCCGACATCCCCTCTGAAGAAGGCGATGACCTGATGGCCCTGCTGCTGCGCATCGTGCTGAAGACGGGCAAGCCCTTCTTCTTTATCATCGACGAGTGGGACGCCATCTGCCGAGAGTTCTTGCCAGGCTCGAAGGGCATGGACAGCTACGTGAACTGGCTGCGCCGTATGTTTAAGAGCGTCAGTGCCAACACAGCCTTCGCCGGGGTATATATGACCGGCATCCTGCCCATCAAGAAGTACCAAACACAGTCGGCACTGAACAACTTCCTGGAGTACTCGATGGTAGAGCCACGCAAGATGGCTCATTATTTCGGTTTTACAAAGGATGAGGTACGGCAGTTAGCTGAAAAGCACCAAATGGATTTTACTGAGCTGGAAAGGTGGTACGATGGTTACCAGATTGGCGACGAGCCTTCGATGTTTAATCCCAACTCAGTGATGCAGGCTGTCGATGTTGGTCGTTGCCGCAGCTACTGGGGCGCTACTGCTACCTTCAACTCCATCTCTGACTATATAGGTATGAACTTTGAGGGTCTGAAGGACGATATCGTCAAGATGCTGGCTGGCGGGCGATGCATCGTAGACCCTACTGGATTCCAGAATGACCTGTCGGAGATACACAGCCGCGATGACGTGCTCACCGTGCTCATCCACCTGGGCTATCTCAGCTACGAGTGGCGCGAGAGCGAATGCTACATTCCCAACTTTGAGGTAGCGGGCGAGATGGCCAATGCCGTGAAGGCCAACCACTGGAAATACGTTTCCGATGCCTTGCAGCAGTCACGCCAACTGCTGCAGGACACCATCAACGGCGACGAGGGAGCCGTTGAACTGGCCCTGGCCGATGCCCACAGCAGCGACACGAGCATCCTGAGCTACAACGACGAGAACTCGCTGGCCTGTGTGCTGAGCATTGCCTACTACTATGCCCGTGCCGACTACCACGTACACCGCGAGTATGCTACGGGAAAAGGCTTTGCCGATTTCGTGATGATTCCTCGGAAGAATGTCAGCAAGCCTGCCCTCGTCATCGAACTGAAGAAGGACAAGGACGCCCGTACGGGCATTGACCAAATCAAGGAGCGCAACTACCCCCAGAAAATTGCCGAATACACCGGCGACATTCTCCTTGTAGCCATCACCTACGACCGCGACACCAAGCAGCACACCTGCCGCATAGAGCGGTTAGAGAAGTAGGTTTGCCGCATGACGAAAACAGACCGTCAGATACTGCAGATTGCCGTGCCCAGCATCGTGTCGAACATCACGGTGCCGCTGCTGGGTATGGTCGACGTAGCCATCGTCGGTCACATGGGCAGTGCCGTCTTCATTGGGGCCGTGGCCGTGGGATCAATGATTTTCAACCTCATCTACTGGCTCTTCGGCTTTCTGCGTATGGGCACCAGTGGCCTGACGGCCCAGGCCCTGGGTCGGCGCGACCTGCCGGAAGTCACAAGAATACTGGTACGTTCGGCCTTGGTGGCCCTGGCCATCGCCCTGCTGCTCTTCGTGTTGCAGGTGCCGCTGCGCTGGCTCATGTTCCGTCTCATCGGACCGACGCCCGACGTAGTACCCTATGCCGCCAGTTATTTCCGCATCGTTATCTGGGGTGCCCCGGCATCGCTGTTGCTGTTTGCCCTGACGGGCTGGTTCATCGGACTGCAGAACACGCGCATCCCCATGTTTATCAGTATCATGCAGAACGTGGTCAACATCGTGGCCTCGCTCTGTCTGGTCTACGGCTTAGGACTGAAGATAGAAGGTGTGGCCATGGGTACGGTCATTGCCCAGTATGCCGGACTGCTGGCAAGCGTGGGGCTGCTGGTGAGGTATTACCGGCGGCTGTTCCGGGGGTTATCGTTCCACACCACCCGCTCCTCATTCCTCGATTTTTTCGCCATCAACCGCGACCTCTTCCTGCGCACCGTCTGCCTGGTGGCCGTCAACCTCTACTTCACGTCGGCAGGAGCACGCCAGGGAGCCGTCATCCTATCGGCCAACACGGTGCTGCTGCAGCTCTACCTGTTCTTCTCTTATTTCATGGACGGCTTTGCATACGCCGGCGAGGCCCTGGGAGGCCGCCACTACGGTGCCCGCAACGCGGAAGCCTTCCGCAGGACACTGCGACGGCTGTTTGGCTGGATGCTCATCGTCACCGTCCTTTTCACCCTGGTATACGTCATAGCAGGAATGCCCGTCGTCAGCCTGCTGACCGACGAGCCGCTGGTACGCACGACGGCCCGCGACTATCTCTTCTGGGCGTGGCTCATTCCGGCCACCGGCTGCATGGCCTTCATCTGGGACGGTGTGTTTGTAGGCGTCACGGCCACCCGTGGCATGCTCGTCTCATCGGCCATTGCCGCCCTACTGTTCTTCGCCGTCTGCCTGCTGACCGTCGGCATGATAGGCAATCATGGCCTTTGGCTGGCACAGGTCGGCTATCTTGCTGCGCGCGGTGCGGTGCAGACAGTTTGGTACAGAAGGAAAATTTCTCCGAAAATGCTTCTCTAATTCAGCATTATTTCGTAATTTTGCAGCCTATGAACGGAGAAAACAAGATTTCGGTTGTTATCAACACCTATAACGCCGAGCAATACCTGGAGCAGGTTCTCGATGCCGTCAAGGACTTTGACGAGACACTCATCTGCGACATGGAGAGCACCGACCGCACCGTGGAAATAGCCCGGCGGCGGGGGTGCCGCATCGTCACCTTCCCCAAGGGCAACCACGTCTGTGCCGAGCCCGCACGCACGTTTGCCATACAGTCGGCAGCCTTCCACTGGGTGCTGGTCGTGGATGCCGATGAGATAGTGACGCCACAGCTGCGCGACTACCTCTACAAGCGCATAGCCACCGGCGACTGCCCCGAGGGGCTGTATATCCCCCGGCGCAACATGCTGCTGGGGCGCTATGAGCGGGGCTTTGCCCAGGACCACCAGCTGCGCTTCTTCATCCGCGAAGAAACCACATGGCCGCCCTACGTCCACACCTTCCCCACGGTGCAGGGACGGACGGAGAAGATTCCCGCCAACGACGACGGCATCTGCCTGCTGCACCTCTGCGATGAGACCGTAGGCCAGATAACAGCCAAGAACAACCGCTACAGCGACGGCGAGGTAGAGAAGCGTGCCAACCGCCACTACAGCGTGTGGGCACTGATGCTGAAACCGGCCTGGAAGTTCTTCTCGGAACTGGTGCTGCGCGGCGGTTTCCGCGACGGCACACGGGGCGTCATTAAGGCAGGTCTGAAGGCCACCTACCAGTTTACGCTTATTGCCAAGATTATTGAGAAACGCCTCAGACAGGAAGCAGAGGGGAAACGCCTATGAAGAAGACGGTCTATTACCTGATATACGGTCTATGGTGGCTGCTCTCGCTGCTGCCGCTACGCGTGCTCTATATATTGAGCGACGGCCTGTACCTGCTGGCCTACCACCTGCTGCACTACCGCATCAAGGTGGTGCGCAAGAACATTACCGACTCCTTCCCTGAGAAGAACGAAGAACAGTTGCGGCAGATAGAGCGCGACTTCTACCACTGGTTCTGCGACTATCTGGTAGAGACCGTCAAACTGCTGACCATCAGCGAGCGGAAGCTGAAGCGGCACATGGTCTTCAAGGGCACCGACACCGTCAACAAAGTCGTGGGCGAAGGGCAGTCGTGCGCCGTCTACCTGGGCCACTACTGTAACTGGGAGTGGATAACCTCACTGCCCCTGTGGGTGACACAGGAGGCACAGTGCGGACAGCTGTACCACGCCCTGGAGAACCCGTCGTTCGACCGTCTGTTCCTGCAACTGCGCCAGCGCATGGGTGCCGTCTGTATACCCGTGGCCGAGACCATGCGGCGGCTGGTGAAGTACCGCCAGGAGGGGCGCCCCGTGGTCATCGGATACATCGGCGACCAGGTGCCTTTCTGGAATAACATCCACCACTGGTACCAGTTCCTGAACCACGACACCCCGGTGTTCACCGGCACGGAGCGCATAGCCCGGCAGACGGGACACGCCGTCTACTACATGGACGTGCGGCGCGTCAGGCGCGGCTACTACGAGGCCGAGTTCCAGCTCATCACCCGCGAGCCGAAGCAGACGGCAGACTTTGAACTGACAGACGAGTACTTCCGCCGGCTGGAAGAGAGCATACGCCGCGACCCCGCCTGCTACCTGTGGAGCCACAACCGCTGGAAGCGCACACGCGAGGAGTTCAACCTGCGGTATGACGAGGCTACGGGCCGTGTCGACATCATCTCCAGTGTCGAGGAACTGAAACGGAAGAAGGGCCTATGATTTTCGTACGCGACAAAGGACGGATGTGCAACAACATCCTGCAGTATGGCCATCTGTATGCCTGGGGCCGTGAGCACGGCCGCCAGACGGTGTCCATGCGCTTTGCCTATAAATACCGGTGGTTCCACATCTGCCACACCCCCCATCACCACTTCCTCAGCTACCTCTTTGCCAAGTATGGGGCAAAATGGGGCCTGCTGCCCGTTGCCGACTTCGGCACCGACGAGCCCGCCGCCGACTATGCCGCCCAGGAGCAGCGCCTGCTGGACTGCCGTCATATCGTGGCCGAAGGGTGGTATGCCCGATGGTATGACCTGTTCCTGAAATACAAGCAGGAGATCGTAGGCCTGTTCCAGTTTGACGACAGCGTGCGCCGGCAGCCCGACCTGCTGCTGAACTCACAGCCCAAGGCCGGTCTGCGGCTGGGACTCCACATCCGCCGCGGCGACTACCGCCGATGGCATGGCGGCCGCTACTACTACACCGACCAGCAGTATATCGGTCTGCTACAGCGCTATCTGGGCCGTCTCGGCACTGAGGGCGTACAACTCTTCGTCTGTGGCAACGACCCGGAGTTAGACGAAGCCCTCTTCCGCCAGTCGCTGCCCGGCGTGACCGTCTGCTTTCCCAAAGGCAATCCTGCCGAAGACCTCTACCTGCTATCACAATGCGACCGCCTGATGGGGGCACCCAGCACGTTCACGCTGGTGGCCTCGATGTATCGCGACCTGCCGCTCTACTGGATAGAAGACCCTGACAGCACCCCTGCCGATGCCGACTTCGGCCACTTCGACCAACTCTTCAAGCAAATCAAATAGCCCGACTCTATGAAATCCGTCAAAACAACCCTGCGCATAGGCTTTATCTACTTCCTGCTCTGTACACTGCTGCTCGCCGGCGTGTTCTTCAGCTACATCCTGCGCAGTGCCAGCCTGTCGTTTATGGATGCCGGCGGCTGGGTCTACTTCGTCTGTTCCTGCCTGTCACACGCAGCCCTGTTTGCGGCCCTGCCCTTCGTACTGCTGTACCTGCCGGCAGCCCTTGCCGGTGCCGGTCCTAAGTTGAGCGGCTCACTGATGTGCCTCGGCGAAGTGCTGCTGACCATCGGGTTCGTCATCAACGGCTTCGTCTACGGACTCTATCATTTCCATATCAACGGACTGGTGATAAGCATGCTGACAGGTCCGGGAGCCGGCGAAATCTTTGTGTTCAGTCCGTGGCTCTATCTGAAGGGCAGCCTCTATATCGCTGCCATCATCGCCGTCTGTGCTGCCCTGCTGTGGGCGGCCATCCGACTGGCCAACAGCAGGTGCAGCCATCTGTGGCGCAACGGCCTGCTGACGGTGCTGGGCCTCACCCTCGTGGCACAGGGCATGCACATCTACGCCGCTGCCACCATGAAGCGCTCAGTGCTGGAGGCAACGGGCTATCTGCCCTACTATTTCCCCATCAGGATGAACTCCACACTCGACCGCTGGGGCCTCATCGACGGCGAGAAACTACTGCTGACAACGTTTGACGACGGCAGCGGCGAAGGCAACGTGGCCTACCCTATCAAACCGTTAGAGGTGAGCCAGCCCGACTCGCTGCTGAACATCGTCATCATAGGCATCGACTCGTGGAACTACCGCACCATGACACGCGAGTGTGTTCCTAATGTCTATGCAATGGCTGACAGCGCAGAATGCTACACCGACCATTTCAGCAGCAGCAACGGCACCAGGGGCGGACTCTTCGGACTGTTCACCGGCGTGTCGTCCTACTACTGGGACAGTTTTGAACGGGCAGGCCTGCAGCCACTGCTCGTCAGCCGTCTGCAGCAGTTAGGCTACGACATCCAGGCATACCCCAGTGCCACCCTGGCCGACCCGCCCTTTGCCAAGATGTTTTTTTCCGGTGTCAAAGGGCTGAACATGGACACCAAGGGCAAGAGCGTCTACGAGCGCGACTGCCAGATTACCCGTAACTTCATCAGCGACCTGGACCGCCACGACCCCGGGAAGCCGTTCTTCTCGTTCGTGTTCTACGACCTGCCCCACGCCATACAGATACCGAAAGACCATCTGTACCACTTCCAGCCGTCGTGGGAGTATGCCGACTACATGGAGTTAGGCAACGACGACGACCCCACGCCCTTCTTCAACCTCTACCGCAACTGTGTGTGGACAGTTGACTCGCTCATTGGCGAGAGCCTGCAGGCACTCCGCCAACACGACCTGCTGAAGAACACGGTCATCGTCATCACCGGCGACCACGGACAGGAGTTCAACGAGAACCACAAGAACTACTGGGGCCACTGGGCCAACTACTCAAGGCCGCAGACAGGCGTCCCCATGGTGTACTATTACCCCGGCTGCAAGCCTCAGCGCCTGAAGCACCGCACCACCCACTACGACATCTCGCCCACCCTGCTGCGCCAGGTGCTGGGAGTCAAGAACCCCACGGAAGAACTCTCCATGGGCCGCATGCTCAGCGACACTACGCCCCGCGACTGGCATGTTGTGGGCAACGACTTGTTCTATGCCTTCATCCTGCAGGACGGCACCATCATTGAGAAGCGCGGTGCCGGCAACATCGTCATCTTCGACAAGACGATGAACCAGCTGGACGACTACCCTCTGAATGCCAAGCAACTGAACGACGCCATCCTCCGTCTGAACCGTTTCTATAAAAAATAAATCCACATTTTTCATTATTCACTTTTCATTAGCGCAGCGCCCATGACCATCATGTATCTCACCTTCGGCCAGAAGACCGAATACCACGTACAGGCCTACCTGTCCATGCTCTCCTTCCGCCGGCAGATGACCGGGCAGGACCGTATCGTCATGGTGACCACAGCCCCGGAGTTCTACCGCCACGCCGAGTCGTGGGCCGACATCATAGCCATCAGCGACGAGCAGGTGAGCCAGTGGCAGGGAGAATACCACTTCTTCTGGCGGGCCAAGATCAAGGCCATAGAGTTTGTAGGCACACGGTATGCCGGCGATGACCTGCTCTACCTGGACTGCGACACCGTTCTGCGCGGTCCCATCGGCTGGCTCAAGTCGCAACTGGCCGACGGCCACGGACTGATGGACACCAACGACGGGCACCCCAGCCGGATGAAGACGAAGACACTCAGGATGTGGAACACCATCAAGGGCCGCACCTACGGCGGCATCACCCTGGGCCCGCAGCACAACATGTACTGTGCCGGCGTGGTAGGACTGCCCCACGGTAAACTGAAGGAGACCGTCATGGCGGCCCTTGCACTCTGCGACGGCATGCTGGCCGACCAGGCGGAGCGCATTGTCATTGAGCAATACTCCCTGTCGGTGGCTCTCTACGAAAAAACGGGCCTCGTAGAGACCCGCGACTGTATTGCCCACTACTGGGCGGCGAAAGACGAATGGCAGCAGGCCGCCGAAGAACTGATTGCCCGGGTCCACCTGACGGCCGCCACACTGGATGACGAGCTGCGCCTGTTTGACGCTACTGACTGGCAGTCGCTGCCCGTCTACGTCCACAAGTCGAGCACGGCGCGGCGGCTGAGGAACCTGGCCGGGAAGCTCTTCCCCGACCGCGACCACCGTTATATCAGAAACGGATGTGAGTGAACGGGATGCCCGTAATCTGGGCAGCCCGGCGGGGGAATCCGCTATTGTACATACCCTGGGCCTGCAGCAGGAAGGCCCGCTCAGCACGGCTTATCATGAACATGTCGACGAAGAGTTTCATATTGATGTCGTCACTGGTCTTGTCGGCATAGTCAATATGAACCACGTCGCCGGGAATAAAACGGACGAAATCCAGACAGCCGGCAGCGTAGTTCAGGAACCGCGTGCTGTCGCTTGTCAGCAGCACCAGCTTGCCGGGGGCTTCGCTGGCGTGCAGTTCACGAATCTTATCGACACAGCGGTCCATCAGGCGCTGCTGCTCCTCAGGGGCTATATGCCGCCCGTCGCGCTCCTTGAAATCATCAAGCAAGCCGATGAAGCGCAGCGACATCGTGACATAGCCGCCCTTCAGCGGCTGGCTGTACCGTGCCAGAGCCTGCTCCAGCCGCTCTGAGGGCTTGAACAGCTCACGGAACAGCTCGCCGTAGCGCCGGCTGCGGGGCAGCAGCAGGGCGTTGGTGTAGACGTGCAGCTGCTTACGGGCCTCGCGGAACCGCTTCTTGAACCACAGCCGCTGGAAAAACGGCTCCACCAACGTGCCGTTGCTACCGCAAAACATCGCCTCGGCATCCTCGGGGTTGTAGCACAGTTCGTCGTCGCGGATACGCCAGTCGACCTGTGCCGGCACCAGGTAATCCTCCAGCCGGAAAGGATGGTTGAAGAAAATGCGGAAGTCGTAGCCCAGCTGCTTGCAGACATCATACGACGACACGACGCCCCGCAGGCGGTCGGCAATGCCGCCGTGGTCCATGCGTCCGTCATACATGCAGATAATCTGTTTCCGCTGGTTCGTGGCCCGTGGCGCATCGGCCGAATAGTAGGGTGCCACCTCCAGCGCCTTGCGCCGCCATTTGCCGCGTTGCTTGAACAGGTTCTGAAACACGTTCTGTATCTCCTTGCCCGAGCGGTGGAGAAGTCCTTCCTTACCGGTTATCAGTATCATGGTTTTCTTCTTTTAAGTCATACAGTTCCACGTCGTTGTCGTGATAGACGAGCCGGTAGCCCTGCTGTCTCATCCAGGGGATAAGACCCTCGCGGAACTCCGCCATATCGTCGGAGTCGTGGCTGCGCTGGAGGAAGGCAATGAGGGGCAGACGGCCGTAGAGACGGTGGTGATAGTCGAGGCGCGACGTGAGGGCTTCGCCCATGAAGGCAGCCATCTGCGTGTTGCCGGTGAAAGGCAGGCGCCCCGTGGCGTAGTAGAACTCTGATGCCTGATTGGCGACGAGCAGCCACGGATTGTCCTTGCCATACTCCTGAATGCGAGCCACCACGTTGCGGTAGTTCTCGGCACGCTCAGCCGTGGTCATCACGTTCAGCGTGCCTGGCAAGGCGCGTGTCAGGGTCTTGGTGCGCGGCTCTTCTTCGCCGTAGGCATGGGTACCCATTTTGTAGACCATGTTGGCGGCAATGAGCAGCGACACCAGGCAGATGACCGTGCGCTGCCACTGACTGGTGAAACGCTTGTAACAGCTGGCGGCAGGGATAATCAGCAGTCCGCCGCACCAGTGGAAGAGGCTGGGTATGCCCACCGTGCTGCCCAAGGGGAAGAGGTAGGCGCAGGCCAGGGCATAGAATGTCAGCGGGTGGGGACGGCGCGTGATGACAATCATCAGCGTGCAGACAGCCACTGCCGACAGGTAGGCCTGACTGGTGAAGATGAGAACCGTAAGGGCGGCAATCATGACCGTGCGGACAATGGCCTTCAGTTTGGGGGCCAGGTGGTCGCCGTCGCCGAAGTAGAGGGCCATGGCCGCAATGGCCAGGATTTGCAGGGCAATATTGACGTAACTCTTCAGATAGGAACCGATAAGGACACCAGAAGAGTTGTTATGACCATAGAGCGAGCCGAAGGCCTCGGAAAGGGCGGCGCCGAAATAGGGCAGATGTCCCAGCAGCACCATCAGGGCAATGGATGCCGCACAGCCCACCAGCATGCCCACGCCGAAGTAGGCAATGTCGTCGAAGGCTCTCCGGCGCGAACGCTGCCAGCCCCAGAACAGGGGGAAGAGGATGAGCAGAAAGAGGAAGCCGTTGATGATGCGTGCAAAGAAACTGAGACCTATCATCATGCCCGCCAACGTAAGCCATACGACGTAGCCGCCACGGTGCCATCGCGACAGGAAGTAGACCGATGCCGCTATGAGCAGGAACGACAGGGTGTCGTAATGGAAGGTGACGATGATAGAGGGGAAGAGGAAACTCAGCAATACGGCTACCGCCGGTGTCTTGGCCGACGTGAACCTGGGGCGGAAGGCCAGATAGAGCAGACCTATGGCTGCCGTCAGGGTGAGCGTCTCCAGCAGACGGAAGCCCAGCAGACCGAACTGTCCCAGCAGCATGTGCCACAGTCCGCCGATAAGGCCCGTCAGATAGTAGTTGAAGTAGAAGGGCATGGCTTCGGGGTGTGTGAAGACGTTCTGGTAGAACGTCATGCAAAAGCCCATGTCGGTAGAGTCAATGCCCTGCAGTCCCATCAGCAGACGGTAGGCAATGCCTATGAGGAATGCGCCTGCTATATATATCTTTTCCTTGCTCATCTCGCTTTATTCATTATTCACTTTTCATTATTCATTAGGGCGTAGCCCGCCAGGCTGCAGCCCGTCGTTGTTCATCCGCTCCATATACTGCTGGATGATAGCCTTCAGTTCGAGTTCCATCCGCGGCTGCTCAGGCACGCGCCCCTTGAGGTTGCGCTGCATGAGCGAGTCCTTCAGACTGTAGACGGCCTTGGTCTGATGGCCGTCGAACTGTAGCACATAGCCGTGCTTGACATACTGATAGACACCGTTCAGGTAGTTGACGGCCCAGGTGGAGTCGGCGGGCGTGTTGAGCAGATCAATGCCGAAGGCGAAGTAGGGGTCGGGATAGTGGAGCAGACCCATCAGCGTCGGCAGGATGTCTATCTGCTGGGCCACCTTGGGCTGCACCGACGGCTGGCGGTCACTGCCCGGCTCATATATAATAATAGGTGAGCAGAAGCCGCCGATGTCGGTCTGGTAGAAGTCGTGGTCGCTCAGGTTGGTATGGTCGCTGGTCATGACGAAGATGGTGTTGTGGAACCACGGCTGACGGCTGGCCTCGCGGAAGAACTTGCCAAGGGCCATGTCGGTATAGCGCACGCACTTGTGCATGATGATTCCCTCTTCGGGGTACACCTCTCTGTATTTCTCAGGAATCCGGTAGGGGTGATGGCTGGTGGCCGTGAACACGGCAGTCATGAAGGGCTGCTGCATCTCGGACATCTTATGACAGTAGTACTGCAGGAACGGCTCGTCCCAGATGCCCCACATGCCGTCGAAGTCGGCTTCACCGCCGAAACGCGGGTCGGCATCGTAGTCCTCACGACCGTAATACTGCTGGAAGCCCGTCTTGCGGGCAAAGGCCATGAAACCCATGGAGCCGCGCTGGGCACCGTGGAAGAACGCCGTCTGGTAGCCCTTGCCGCCGAGCAGACCGGCAATGCCCGATACGTGGTTCATAGACGCAGGCGTCAGGAAGAACGGCTCAATGAACATCGGAATGGACGAGAGGATAGAGGGCATGCCATCAATGCTCTTGCGTCCGTTGCAGAAGGAATATTCGAAGGTGGTGCTGAGATGTATCAGCGAGTCAACCTGGGGGGTATAGCCCTTATACCTGCCGTTCTCTAAGTTCCAGTTGAGCGCACCGATATACTCGCGTCCGAAACTCTCGACGATGAGCACCACAACATTCTTCTTGGTCATGGGCATGGTGTCGGCAGGCACGTGAACAGGCGAGAACAACTCAGCCATCTCCTGCTCGCTGTCAAAATAGTCGGGCACGACGAAGACGGCCTTGCCGACGGTGCGATAGAGCGAGAAGGGTGTGTTGAGCACCAGAGCGGCATCCGTCGGGCGGTCTACATACTGGTTGGCGTTGCTGATGGTGATGGGGCGCACGGCGGTGGCAAAGCCGCCACGGATGCCAGCCACCACGAAGGGGGCCACAGCAGCCAGCGAAAGCAGCGTGACCAGGTCGTAGCGCCACCATGACAGGCGGCGGGCCTGCAGGCGCGGCGTGGTGTAGAGCCGCCACAGGGCGTAGACCACCACGATGAAGAGCAGCACGAAATACCAGTGGCGCAGGGTCTCGGTCAGGAGCACGCCGCTGAGGTTCTGCTCGTTCTGGAACTCGCTGAACACGGTGGTCGTGGTGCGTCTCAGGGTGAAGGGGAAGTAGGCGGCGTCGGCCAGGTTGATGGCCAGCGCCAGACCGTTGACGGTGACAAAGACCCCCTGGCACAGACGGTGCCACCATGCCCGCTCCTTCAGGTGGAAGGGCAACAGCATCAGCACGATATACGGGATGTTGGTGACCAGGATGGCGGCAGTATCGAACACCAGTCCGCCCTGCCATATCTCTGCCGACAGGCTACCGGCAAAATAGCTCCAGTTGTCGAGCAGGTAAGCCACGCGGGCAATGGCGTAGACCACGTAGGCCAGCAGCAGGTTCAGCAGCGTGGCCACCAGTGGCGACAGGTATGACTCCAGTATTCTCTTTCTCATGGGCTCAGTTCCTTTGTTTCAAATCACGGGCAGCCGACTGCAGCACGGCCTTGCCAATACGTATCAGTTCCTCTGCAGCAGGACCGCTGCCCTGTATCTGCCGGTTGGCATTCAGGTCGAACAGAGCACGACCGGTGCTGTCGGTCACAGCTATGCCGTTATTATAGGTATGGACGGCCACCCGTCGCACATAATTGCTGCTGGTGACGTCGCGGCTGTAGCGGTAGTCCTGGTGGGGAATGCCCATCTGTCCGAGCAGCGTGGCGGCCAGGTCGCTCTGATTACACACCTGCTGCAGGCGTCGCGGTCTCCTGACGGCTCCTCCCGTCCACACCATCGGTATGTGGTTGTGGCGCCGGTCTTCAACGTTCACCTCATTATAGTCAATGCCATGGTCGGGCAGCAGCACGATGAGCAGGTTCTGCCATGCCGCCGTCTTTCTGACATCGTCGATAAAGGTGCCGATACTGTGGTCAAGATAGTAGAAGGCGTTGAGCACCTCGTCGTCAAACTGCTGCAGGGGCACGTCCCACGGTTCGTGGCTCGACAGGGTGGAATAGCCTATGAGGAAGGAGCCGCCCTGAGCGTCGTTCTCAGCTATCTGACGCGACAGTTCCTTGAACGTGATGTCATCGCGCACACCCCACTCCGCCGTCTGCTGGTCGGCAGCAGAGAAGTCCTTCTTCCATGTCAGCTCTCCAAACCCAGTGCCTAAGAGATAGCCGCGCATATTGGTGAAATTGATGTCGCCGCCATAGAGATAGGCTGTCTGATAGCCCTGCCCGGCCAGCGTACGTGCCAGCCCCGGCAGCAGGCGGCTCTTCGACGGCATCTTCATGACCGACGAGACGGGAAACGACGGATAGCCGCTGTAGGTGCAGACGGTGCCGCGGTCGGTGCGCCAGGAGTTGGCGTAGCAGCTGTCGAAGCTGACGCCCTCCTGCATCAGGCGGCTCAGGCGCGGCATGACGTCGGCACGGCCCTCCAAGCCCGTGAAGATGGCACCACAGCTCTCCATCAGGATGATAACGATATTAGGCCGGGGGGTGGTCAGCAGACTGTCGATGCCGACGCTCTCCGTAGGATAGAGTTCGGCCACGATGCGCTCACACTCGTCGTCGGCCATGAACTGATAGTCAGGAACGTAGGAGGCGGTCTTCTCCAATGACGAGAAGAACGAGAACACGGGATTGACGGCCGAGTGGTTCAGGAACTGGTTCTGTGAGTAATAGACCTGACCGACGTTGGTGGTCGACTCGTCCAGTCCGCCACGGATGCCAATGACCATCAGCGGCATGAGAAGCAGGTAGAACACGGTTTCCATGAGCCGGCGGGCAAGGGACGCGGTGCGAGACTGGGGATTCTTAGGGAACAGCCACACCATGACAGCGGCCACCACGGCCAGAGCCAACAACCGCAACAGCAGATAGCCTGCCGACACGCTGGCCATGGCCTCGGTGGGCGTGTCGAGATACTGCAGGCATGAGGCGTCAAGTTTGAAGCCCCAGAAGGGATAGAGGCTGGTATCGGCCACGAAGGCCAGGCTGAAGGCGACGGCAATTACGACGCAGTAGATGCCGTAGAGCCAGCGGGGCACCCTGACCCAGACGCTGACAAGGGTGAGCAGGAAGGGTACGATGAGGAAGTAGAGGGCTGTTGAGAGGTCGAGCGACAGACCATGCCAGAGGGTCGGCCACACGTCGGCCATGCCGAAGTCGTGCCCTTCGTAGTTGAAGAGCATGAACGCCACCTTGGCCGCGATGAACAGGAGCACCGTCAGCAGGTAGAAGCGCAACAGGTAGCTAACTCTGCATCTCATGTAGTTTCTTGTAATAGCCGTCGATGGCCAGCAACTCGTCGTGGGTGCCGCGCTCCACGATACGTCCTTCGTGCAGGACGCATATCTCGTCGGCGTTCTTGATGGTACTCAGACGGTGGGCAATGGCCACGGTGGTGCGCGTCTTCATCAGTCGCTCCAGGGCATCCTGCACCAGCCGCTCGCTCTCGGTGTCGAGGGCCGACGTGGCCTCGTCGAGAATCAGGATGGGCGGGTTCTTCAGAATGGCACGGGCGATGGACACGCGCTGGCGCTGACCGCCGGAGAGACGGCCGCCACGGTCGCCGATATTGGTGTCGAAGCCATGCTCTGACTGGGTTATAAAGTCGTAGGCATTGGCTATGCGGGCGGCCTCTTCTATCTGCTCCTGTGTGGCGTTGTCCACGCCAAAGGAGATGTTGTTCCTAAAGGTATCGTTAAAGAGGATGGCCTCCTGGTTAACGTTACCAATGAGCTGCCGCAGGTCATGGATGCCCAGGTCGCGGACGTTGATGCCGTCAATGAGCACCTCACCCTCCTGCACATCATAGTAGCGGGGGATGAGGTCTACGAGCGTTGACTTGCCTGAACCGCTCTGGCCGACAATGGCTATGGTCTGTCCCTTGTGAATGGTGAGGTTGATGCCGCGCAGCACCCACTGCTCACCATACCTGAAGCTGACGTTGCGGAACTCTATCTGGTGCTCAAAACTGCGGAGACGGCGCGGCTGCGACGGTTCCTTGATGGTGTTTTCGGCCATCAGTATCTTGTCGATGCGCTCCATCGAGGCCAGACCCTTGGGGATGTTATAGCCGGCCTTTGAGAACTCCTTCAGCGGGTTGATGATGGAGTAGAGGATGACCATGTAGTAGATGAACGTCGGACCGGTGATGGTCTGGTTGTTGAGCACCAGCACACCGCCGAACCAGAGCACAATGACAATCATGACCGTACCCAGGAACTCTGACATGGGATGAGCCGACGACTGGCGGATATTGACCTTCATCAGGTCGTCACGGTAGTTGGAGTTGATGCGGTCGAACCGGCGGTTCATCTTCTCTTCGGCACAGAAGGCCTTGATGATACGCAGACCGCCGAGGGTCTCCTCTACCTGGCTCATGGTGTCGCTCCACAGCGCCTGAGCCTTCACCGACTGTGCCTTCAGACGGCGCCCCACCAGCCCCATGAACCAACCCATAATAGGCACGATGACGAGGGTGAAGAGCGTCAGTTGCCAGGAGATGAATATCAGCGTGGCGAAATAGGCAACGATGAGCACGGGGTTCTTGAAGAGCATCTCCAGGCTGGACATGATGCTGTTTTCCACCTCCTGCACGTCGCCGCTCATGCGGGCAATGATGTCGCCCTTGCGCTCCTCGCTGAAGAAACCTAAGGGCAGCGATGTAATCTTGCGGTAAAGCTGGTTGCGTATGTCACGGACAACGCCGGTGCGGATGGGCACGATGCAGGCCGACGTCAGGAAGTAGGCGCCGGTCTTCAGGAAGGTGGTCACGGCCAGGAACAGGCCTATGAACAGCAGGGTCGTGGTGGGGCCGAAATCGGCAATGAGACCGTTGACGGTGTAGTTCAGGTTGTTCATCAGCACTGCCTGGGCATTGCCCCAGTCCCAGGCCATCATCTCTGTGGCTGCCTCGGCCTCTCCCGTCTGGAACAGTATCTGCAGGATGGGGATGAGGGCGGCAAACGAGAAGATATTGAGCACCGCCGACAGGATGTTGAACACCACCGACAGCACTAAGTATTTCTTATAGGGCGGCACAAACCGCCGCAGCACTTGCAGGAACTCTTTCATACCTCCTCGCCCAAAAGTGTAGCACTGGTACTGCCGGTAATCCTGACACGCACGGTCTCGCCGATATGGTGGCTGCCCTTGTCGAACACCACCATCTTGTTCTGCTCCGTACGGCCGCAGAGCTGCTGGCGCGAGCGCTTGGAGAAGCCCTCTACCAGCACATCGAACTCATGCCCCTCGTCCTTCTTGTTCTGCAGGGCCGATATCTCGGTCTGCAGGGCAATCAGCTCGTTCAGGCGGCGTATCTTCACCTCCTCAGGCACATCGTCGGGCAGGTGCTTTGAGGCGTAGGTGCCTGGGCGCTCGGAGTACTTGAACATAAAGGCGGAGTCGTAGCCCACCTCACGCATCAGACTGAGCGACAGCTGATGGTCCTCCTCCGTCTCTGAGCAGTAGCCCACGAAGATGTCGGTAGACAGGCCGCAGTCGGGGATGATACGGCGGATGGCGCTGACGCGGTCCATGTACCACTCGCGGGTGTACTTGCGGTTCATCAGTTTCAGGATGCGGTCGGAGCCGCTCTGCACCGGCAGGTGGATGTGGCGGCACACGTTGGGCATGTCGGCTATGACCTGCAGCGTCTCGTCGCTCATGTCCTTCGGATGACTCGTGGTAAACCGCACCCGCATCTCGGGCACGGCCTCAGCCACTACGCGCAGCAGTTCCGGGAACCCCGTACCTCCATCCTCGCACCTCGAACTATCCTCGTACCTCGCACCTCGTACCTCGTACCTCGAATAACTATTGACATTCTGCCCCAGCAGCGTCACCTCCTTGAAGCCACGGTCGCGCAGGTCGCGCACCTCACGGAGGATGCTCTCCACGTCACGGCTGCGCTCACGGCCACGGGTGTAGGGCACTATGCAGTAGTGGCAGAAGTTATTGCAGCCGCGCATGATGCTCACGAAGCCGCCAATCTTGTGGCCCAGCCCTATGCGCTGCGGCACCACGTCGCGGTAGGTCTCAGTGGTCGACAACTCAATGTTAATGGCCTTATGGCCCGTCTCGGCCTGAGCCACGAGGTCGGGAAGCGACAGATAGGCATCGGGACCGGCCACGAGGTCGGCACCGTGTTTCTCCAACAGATCCTCCTTGACACGCTCGGCCATGCAGCCCAGCACGCCGATGATGAGCCGGCCGCGCTTGCGGCGCTCGGCATCGAGGGCCTCTAACCGGCGGTATATCTTCTGCTCGGCATTGTCGCGCACGGAGCAGGTGTTCAGCAGCACACAGTCGGCCTGACCGATGTCGTCGGTCGTCTCATAGCCGGCCATCTGCATCACTGAAGCCACGACCTCCGAATCGGCCACGTTCATCTGGCATCCGTAGGTCTCAATAAACAATTTCTTCATCTATACATCTTAAATTTGCGCGCAAAGGTACGAAGAATTGGGTGAATACACAAATAAAAACTACTAAATGATTCTAATAAGTTTTCACGTATCAGGTTTATTTTGTACCTTTGCACGCACTAACTGATAACCAATGACACCAAACATCACAAAAGCAGACATCGGCAAGGAATTGCGCGACTACACGATGATTACCATCGCCATGGTAAGCTACGCCATCGGATGGGGTATCTTCCTGCTGCCCAACAACATCACCACGGGCGGCGTGGCCGGCGTATCGTCTATCCTCTTCTGGGCCACGGGCATCCCCGTACAGGCCAGCTACTTCGTCATCAACGGCGCGCTCCTGGCTGCTGCACTGAGAATCCTCGGCTGGCGCTTCTGCGTGAAGACCGTCTTTGCCGTAACGGTGCTGACGGTGAGCATCGGCGTGGTATCGTCCAACTACAATGCCCACCTGCTGGCCGACCAGCCGTTCATGGCCGCCATCATCGGCGCCGTCTTCTGCGGCTGCGGCGTGGGCCTGGGCTTGTCGAGCAATGGCTCAACAGGCGGTACCGACATCATTGCAGCCATCGTCAACAAGTACCGCGACGTCAGCCTGGGCCGTGTCATCCTCATCTGCGACGTCGTCATCATCAGCAGCTCATGGCTCGTGCTGCACGACTGGGAGAAGGTTATCTACGGCTACGTGGTGCTCTACGTCACCGCCTTCTGTATTGACCAGGTGGTAGAGTCGGCACGCCGCTCGGTACAATTCTTTATCATCAGCGACAAATATCAGGAGATAGGCGAGCGCATTAACCGCGAGCCTCATCGCGGCTGCACCGTCGTCGACGCCCAGGGATTCTATTCGGGCAAGGATGTGAAGATGCTCTTCGTACTGGCCAAGCGCCGCCAGAGCGACCTGATCTTCCGCATCATCAATGAGGTAGACCCACATGCCTTCGTCTCGCAGAGTGCCGTCATCGGTGTCTATGGCGAGGGCTTCGACCATTTCAAGGTCCGCACCAAGAAAGCCAAGGCCAGCGAATAGACTATGGAACTAATCAAAGATAAGAAATTCGGTGGCGAGCGTCCGCTCTTCGCCACTCACGACCTCCGACTGGAGAACATCACCATCACCGATGGCGAGAGCGGCATCAAACAGTGTCAGCGCATGGAAGCCTACAATTGTAAGTTCTACGGCAAATACCCGTGGTGGCACGTCGACGGCGCCCTCATCGACAACTGCTATTTTGCGCTGGACTCACGGTCGGCCATCTGGTACACCAACAACCTGCGCATGACCAACACCCGCATCGACGCACCAAAGTTCTTCCGCGAGATGAAGAACGTGGAACTGGAGAATGTCCAGATTACTGATGCCGACGAGACCTTCTGGCGCGTGGACGGTCTCCGTCTGAAGAACGTCAAGCTGCATGGCGGCACCTACCCCTTTATGTTTTCGAAGAACATCTTCGTCGACGGTCTGGAGAGCGACTCGAAGTACGTGTTCCAGTACTGTAAGAACGTAGAGGTACACAACGCCAAGATACTGACCAAGGACTCCTTCTGGGAGTGTGAGAACGTCACCGTCTACGACTCCGTGCTCGACGGCGAGTACCTGGCCTGGCACTCCAAGAATGTCCGCCTGGTGAACTGCCACCTGGCCGGCGAGCAGCTGCTCTGCTACACCGAGAACCTGGTGCTGGAGAACTGCACCTTCGACCCCATGTGCGACCGTGTGTTTGAATACTCAACGGTGGAGGCCGACATCCGTGGGCACATCGAGAACATCAAGAACCCCACGTCAGGCCATATCGTGGCCGACAGCATCGGCTCAATCACCATCGACGAGAATGTGCGGCAGCCGAATGACTGCGAAATTAGAGTTAGGAGTTAGGAGTTAGAAATTAGGAGTTGGGAGTTATGAAGTACGATTTCGACGAAGTGACGGAGCGACGCGGGACTGACTGCGTGAAATGGGACGAGAGCGCTGCTGAGGACGTGATTCCCCTCTGGGTGGCCGACATGGACTTCCGGGCTGCACCGGCCATACAGGAGGCACTGCGCCGCCGTCTGGAGCACGGCGTGTTTGGCTACAGCATCGTGGGCGACGACTACTACAACGCCGTCATCTCATGGTTCCACCGCCGCCACCAGTGGACCGTCAACCGCGAGGAAATACTCTATACCACGGGCGTGGTGCCTGCCATGTCGGTAGCCATCAAGGCACTGACCATGCCCGGCGAGCGCGTGCTCATCCTGTCGCCCGACTACAACTGCTTCTTCTCCTCCATCCGCAACAACGGCTGCGAGGTGCTGGAGAGCGTGTTGCTCTATACACCCCTCAGCAACAGCTTCGAGGTTGACTGGCAGGACTTCGAGGCGAAATGCGCCGACGAGAAGACCACCGTCTTCCTGCTCTGCAACCCTCACAACCCCACAGGGCGCGTCTGGACAAAGGCCGAACTGCTGCGCATGAACGATATCTGCCTGAAGCATGGCGTCAGGGTGGTGAGCGACGAGATACACTGCGAGCTCACGATGCCCGGGCACCGCTTCCAGCCCTTTGCGGCATGCAGCGAACAGTGCCGGCAGAACAGCGTCGTGCTGAACTCGCCCACGAAGGCGTTCAACATTGCCGGTCTGCAAATAGCCAACATCATCTGCTCACAGCCAGAGTGGCGCCGCCGCATCGACCGCGCCATCAACATCAACGAGGTGTGCGATGTCAACCCCTTCGGACCTGTTGCCCTGAAGGCAGCTTATAATGAGAGTGAGGAATGGCTCGACGCACTGAACCGGTATCTGTGGGACAACTACACCGCCCTTTGCGATTTCTGTGCCAGGAACCTGCCCCAGTGGCACGTCTGTTCGCTGGAGGGCACCTACCTGCCGTGGATAGACATCACGGCTACCGGCATGACCGCCCAGCAATATGCCGACCGTCTCATGCAGAAGGCACGGGTATGGGTGAACCCCGGCACCATGTACGGCCCTACGTCGGGCGAGGGCTATATCCGCCTGAACATTGCCTGCCAGCGCAGCCGTCTCACAGAAGCGCTGCAGCGCATAGCCGACTGCCGTTAAGCCGACTGCTGTCAGCGCGCCGGCTCCACGTAACTGTCAAGCAGCGCCAGATAGCGCTCCCTGAAGTCCTGCCACCGGTAATATGGTGCCATGCCCGACGGCAGCGGCAGCGTGGCCTCATCCTCGTTCAGCAGCACCTTGAACAGAATGTCCTTGTCCTGGGCATGGCGGCGATAAAACACAAACTGTATATTGGCTGCCATGGGGAATATCCTGTAGTTGCGCCAACCCTTTTCAGCCAACTGCTCGAAGTCGCCTATCGTCTGACCGAAGTTGTTCAGGTCGAGCAGACAGACCAGCGGCAGCACCATCGTCTCATGGCCAAAGCGCAGCGAGGCTCCGGGCTTCTCCAGCCGGATACAACTGTCGGCCTCAAGAATGATGCGCCGCAGCAGATTACGCTGCGAGAAAGGCTGCTGACCGCCGTTCAGCGGACAGAAGCCGAAGCAGCCATAGAAGCGGGCATTCTCCTTCAGCCAGTTTTCATATATCTCTTCGTCGGTGAAAATGTCGTACAGCGTCATACGCTGACGCAGTTCGGTATTCTGTATGCTGGAAGCCACCTTGAAGAAGGTATAGCCAAACCGCTGCACATTGACCCATTGGTCAATATATTGCTCGTCGCTGATGAGCCGCTGCAGCACCGCCTTTGAGCGGTCATGACGCTGACAGAACGCCATATAAGGCCCCGCCACCTCAGGCGCTGTGTTGCGGGCCCATAGCACGGGGTCACCCTGATTCATGTAGTACATATCATGCTGACTGGCATCATGGGTTATCCGCAACTTCGGATTCAGAACCAGCAGCTGCTGCAGGGCATTCTCCATTGACAGGATGCAGCGTATCACCACCGTACTCTTGGCATCAACGGGTGCATCACCCTGAAACACCTCCGGGAACCGCTGGTACATACGCTCAGCAATCTGCCGGTGCTGCCTGGCACCCAAGGGCGTCAGTTCGCCTAAACGCAGATGGGCATCCTGACGAATCGTCGCTAAACGCTCCAGAACGGTACGACCCAGCGGCGTCAACAGGCGAAGCGAGTCGGCACGGCGCAACACGTTATAGGGGTAGTCATACTCGTAGGCATTAGCCAGATAGCGCGAGCCATGCCGCCCATAGTGGCTGATGTAAAACGGCTTCATGCCGACGGGCGCTGGTGTCAGACGGTTTTGCGGACCTCGGTATGCCATCAGGTTGCTGGCAGAGAGGTGAACGTTACGCTTAATCTCTTCCCGCGCCGACTGTGCCAGCACGCCGGAAGCAAAACATGCCAAAAGGAAAAATACCGTAACTCTTCTCATCATTATCTTTTTTCGTTTCAAAACACAGCGGAACCGACCCTATTGTGTTCCTACTGTGTTCCGTACTTTTTGCGACAAAGATACGAATTAATTTCTTTATGGCAAAAGAAAAATCCATTTTATTTTGTCACTTTGCAAATAATCTGTGTCTTTGCACCCGACCCAGAGTAGCCCCGTCGCTTGGCTTGAAGAGACGCTTGCCAGAGCAAAAAGGGCGAGAGGGTCAAATCTTATTGGAAAAGGACGTTTACGCAACGCGATGCAAGACACTTTGGCTTTGCCGAAGGTACGGAACTTCGCCGAAGGTACGGAAATGAAAAGAAAAACGAGGTTTTCTTTTGCATTTCCCCCGACTTTTCGTATCTTTGCAAAAAAATTGGGACGCTTATGGCTAAAAACTTAAAATGGCAAGATGACTACTGGCTGCTGCTCATGCAGATTTTCCTTCAGAAGCCTGTAGGGATGAAGCCTACCTACTGCCGTGAGATGGTATCACTGGCGCTCGAACTGCATATCCCACCTCAGGTCCTGAAAGACAAGATGAAGGAACTGGCACGGCTGGACACGCCACGCATAGAGCGCATCTGGGAAACCTATAACAACAAGCCCCAAAAACTGGCACGGGCAGTCCGGCTGCTACGCGAGATGAAAGGCTTCGGACAGGCCTCCCTCTTCTATGAGGGCGTGGAGACGAACGAGACATGGGAGAAAGACTGGCAGCCAGTGGCAGGAAACACACGCCTGACGCCCGTCATGCTTATACTGGTGCTCGACCTGTATTTCCGTCTGACACCGGCCACCATGGTCACTGAGACACCAGAGGTGAAGGAGTTGTCGATAATGCTGAAAATCAGTACCGAGGATATTGTGGAAGTGATGGACATCTACCTGCATTGCGACCCCTACCTGAACCGCCGTGACGTTATCATGAACCCGCTGCTGCAGCCCTGCCTCACCATCTGGCAACGCTACGGCAACGGTGACACAGAGGAACTGGCCAAACTGGCCGAAGACCTGAAAGCTTACTACTTATGAATCAAGGTCAGATACAAGAACAGCGCCAGGAGCAACGGCTTACCCAGACTCTTTCCCAGCAACAGCTGTTGGTTACCCAACTGCTGGAACTGCCTATCACCCAGCTGCAGGACCGCGTCAACACTGAGATGAACGACAACCCGGCCCTGGAGACATCGGCAGAGTTTCCTGACGACCCGGATTTCCCTGAGAGCGCGGAATACGGCGATGCCCCTGAGACCACCGATGACTTTGACACCCTGCGCGACCGTGAAGACCGCCAGTCGGCACTTGACGAAGCCCTGCAGAGCATAGGGCGCGACGACGAAGAGCTGCCCGTCTACCAGGGCGGTAGCAACCTTGGCGACGAACGCGAGGAGATGGTGTATGGCGAGACGCTGTCGTTCTACGACCAGCTGAAAGAGCAGATGCAACTGCTGCTGCTCACCGACCGCGAGCGCGACATCATGGAGTATCTGATAGGCTCGCTCGACAACGACGGCCTGCTACGGAAACCGCTCGACAACATTAGCGACGAGCTGGCCGTCTATCACAACATTGACGCCACAACCGCAGAAATTGAGCAGGTGCTCAAGAAACTGCAGCAGACGGATCCCGCCGGCATTGGCGCACGCACCCTGCAGGAGTGCCTGCTGCTACAGATTCAACGGCGCGAGGACTCGCGGGTAAAGACCCTGATGCAGACCGTCATTGCCGACTACTTCGACGCCTTCACAAAAAAACACTGGCAGCGCATCAAGGCCGCCCTCCGCTTAAGCGACCTGCAGGCCGAGACCCTTTTCGGCGAGCTGCGGCGCCTGAACCCCAAACCGGGTGCCGCCATGGGTGAGGCCGTGGGGCGCAGCATGCAGCAAATAACGCCCGACTTCATCATCGACACCCACGACGACGGCAGCATCACCTTCACACTGAACCAGAGCGAACTGCCGGAACTGCAGGTGTCGCAATCGTTTGCCGACTCCATGAAGGAGTACCAGAAAGCCGGCGACCACCTGACACGGCAGACCAAAGAAGCACTGCTCTACATCAAGAAAAAAGTGGACGCCGCACAGAGCTTCATAGAGGCCCTGCGCATGCGCCGCCACACGCTGACGGTCACCATGCAGGCCATCATACAACTGCAGCGCCAGTTCTTTCTCGACGGCGACGAAGCGTCACTGCGCCCCATGATACTGAAGGATGTGGCCGAGCGCACAGGACTGGACATCTCAACCATATCGCGCGTCAGCAATTCCAAATATGCCCAGACGCGCTGGGGCACCTTCCCGCTGCGCCACTTCTTCAGCGACAGTTACACTACCGGTCAGGGCGAAGAACTGTCAACACGCCAGATTAAGGCGGCACTACGCGACATGATTGAGAACGAAGACAAGAACAAGCCCCTGAGCGACGATGCGCTGACACGCCTGCTGGCCCAGCGAGGGTACGACATTGCCCGGCGCACAGTAGCCAAATATCGCGAACAATTAGGAATACCCGTTGCGAGACTGAGAAAATGACAAGAGAAAAGCAAATTATACTGACGGCAAGAGTGGTGAGCATGGTGTTCACACCCTTCTACCTGCCAATACTGGGACTGACGGCACTGTTCTTCCTGAGCTATCTGCGCCAGTATGAGCCAGCCTATAAGTTCTTTGTGCTTGCCGTGGTCTATATCTTTACCATCCTGCTGCCAACGTTTCTCATCCACCTCTACCGGCGCTACCAGGGCTGGTCGCTCATTGAACTGGGCATCAAGGAGCGCCGCGTCGTGCCATACCTGATATCCATCCTGTGCTACTTCACCTGTCTGCACATCATGGAACAGATGCACATCCCCTACTTTATGCGCAGCATCGTGGCCTCAGCACTCATCATCCAGATAGTCTGTGCCCTGATTAATGTGTGGTGGAAGATATCCACCCACACGGCAGCCATCGGCGGCGTGGCAGGTGCCATCTATGTCTTCTCCGAGGTGTTCCGATTCAACCCTACGTGGTGGACATGCCTCGTACTTATCATTGCCGGCATACTGGGCAGCAGCCGTATGATTCTGCGCCAGCACACGCTCTCGCAGGTGGTCACGGGGTTCCTCGTCGGCATTGTCTGTGCCATTGTCGGGATTGTGTACTTATAAAACAGAGATAATATATGGATCCACAAGTAAGCATTATCATGGGCAGCACCAGCGACCTGCCCGTCATGGAGAAAGCCTGCAAGCTGCTCGACGAGCTGCAGGTACCGTTTGAGGTCAACGCCCTCTCAGCCCACCGCACACCAGAGGCCGTCGAGCAGTTTGCACGCTCGGCAAAGGGACGCGGTCTCAAGGTCATTATCGCCGCTGCCGGCATGGCTGCCGCCCTGCCCGGCGTCATTGCCGCCAGCACCACCCTGCCCGTCATCGGCGTGCCCATCAAGGGTATGCTCGACGGTCTGGACGCCATGCTCAGCATCATCCAGATGCCCCCGGGCATACCTGTTGCCACCGTCGGTGTGAACGGTGCCCAGAACGCTGCCATCCTGGCTGTTGAGATGCTGGCCTTAGGCGACGGGCAGATAGCCCAGCGTCTCGCTGACTACAAGGCCGGTCTGAAGGCCAAGATTGAGAAGGCCAACAAGGAATTAGCAGAAATCAAGTATGAGTACAAGACGAATTAGCAGTGTCGCCCATGTGGGCAACATCGCTATCGGTGGCCCGAACCCCATCCGCATACAGTCGATGGCCACCACCGATACCAACGACACCGAGGGGTGTGTGGCCCAGGCCAAGCGCATTATCGATGCCGGCGGCGAGCTGGTGCGGTTCACCACACAGGGCACCCGTGAGGCTGAGAACATGAAGAACATCTCGGCACGGCTGAAGGCTGACGGCTACACGCAGCCCTTGGTGGCCGATGTCCACTTCACCGCCCACACCGCCGATGTGGCCGCACAGTACTGTGAGAAGGTGCGCATCAACCCCGGCAACTATGTTGACCCCGGCCGCACGTTCAAGCACTTGGAGTACACCGACGAGGAATATCAGGAGGAGCTGCAGAAGATTGAGGCACGGCTCGTACCTTTTATTAATATCTGCAAGGCCCACCACACCGCCGTCCGCATCGGCGTGAACCACGGCTCACTCTCCGACCGCATCATGTCGCGCTATGGCGACACACCTGAGGGCATTGTAGAGAGCTGCATGGAGTTTCTCCGCATCTTCCGGCGCGAACAGTTCGACGACGTGGTCATCTCCATCAAAGCCAGCAACACCGTGGTGATGGTACAGTCGGTCCGCCTGCTGGTCAAGGCCATGGACCGTGAGGACATGCACTACCCGCTGCACCTTGGCGTCACCGAGGCCGGCGAGGGCGAGGACGGCCGCATCAAGTCGGCCGTGGGCATCGGCGCCCTGCTGACCGAGGGCATCGGCGACACCATCCGCGTGTCGCTCTCCGAGGAGCCGGAGTGCGAGATTCCCGTTGCCCGCAAACTGGTAGACCTCTCGCGAAGCCTCCCCCTACCCCTCCAAAAGGAGGGGAGTCAGGAGCGGATGTGGATTGAGGGCGATACGCTGCATCTCTATATTGATGCGCCTGACTGGGAGACACTGCAACTGAAAGCCGCCATGGCCGCCTCTTCGACGCTTATCGACCGCAAGGCTACCGAGGTAGAGATACATTCACCGAGTTATTCTCCCCTCCTTTTGGAGGGGTTGGGGGGTGCTCTCCTGCAGGCCGCCCGCGTGAAGTTCACCAAGACGGAGTATATCTCCTGTCCCGGCTGTGGCCGTACGCTCTACAACCTTCAGGACACCATCCAGCGCATCAAGGCGGCCACGAGCCATCTGGTAGGCTTGAAGATAGGCATCATGGGCTGCATCGTCAACGGTCCGGGCGAGATGGCCGATGCCGACTACGGCTACGTTGGTGCCGGACGCGGGAAGATTTCTCTTTACAAAGGCAAGGAGTGTGTGCTCAAGAACATACCCGAGGAGGAGGCCGTAGAACGGCTTCTGCAACTCATTGACAACGACACCAAAAACTCTTGATACTGAAATGATGGAGCCCACCGGTTGGTGGGCTCCATCATTTTATCCTATCGTACCAACACCTTACGCTGGTTCTTGATATAGATGCCCCTGACAGGCTGACTGACTCGCTGACCCTGCAGGTTGTAGTAGACATCGGGGGCGGCGTCAGGCAGGCGGTTGACCGCCGACTGTATGCCGCTGACGGCATGCTTGGGCTTGTAGGCACTGAGCAGGCGGTGGACATAATAGCTCTTGTTGCCAGGCATCTCGATGCTGAGCGAGGTGTGGTCGCTGTCGCCCATGTAGAAGTGTGTCTGGGCGTTGGCAGCGTCGTAGACGGCACTGCCGCTGTCTGAGCCTATCAGATAGGTGTGCTGCACGATGGTGCCTTCGGTAGCCGCTAACTCTGCCTGGAAGTCGTTGTTGGCATTCATGCCATAGCCCAGGAAGTAGAAATAGTAGTTTGACGCCGTGCTGCTGAAGGTGACACCGTCGTAGAGGCTGACGGCCTTGCCACTGGTCTTGGAGCGGTACCACTCCAGTTTACCTGTTCCCTCAAAGCCTTTGATGGTAGAGGTGCTGGCCAGTTTCTGCCAGCCGCCAAGGGGTTCCTGGTCGGCTGTGAAGTCGATGGCCATGGTCTGCTCGTATGGGCCGTTGGCAGGCACGCAGGCATAATAGTCGGCACCAGTGGCATCGGTGGCCTTCAGGGTGATGCCGGCAGCGGCCATACCCGTGACGGTGACCTCTGCCGTGCCGTCGGCGGCCATGGTGGTTGTCAGTCCCGTAAACGGCTCGTTAGCGGCATCGGTGGCACTGACGGCGGTGATGGGCTGACCGTTGAGCGTTGCCAGCTGGTAGACGGGCTCATAGTCGCCGCTGCCGTTCTGGCGCATCTCTGTCAGCTGGGCCGTCATGGCCTTCTCGTGGGAGGCCAGCAGGACGAGCTTCACACTGCTGTTCAGTCCTGAGGGCATGAGTGCCCATTTCGTATAGTCGGTGCTGCCGGAGATGCTATTGATGTTGGTATCCTCGAAGATGCGCCATACGGTGCCGTCGATGTCCATCTGACGGATGCGGTTGGCAGGCAGGTTGGTAACCTCAATCTTCAGCGTGTTGTCACCCTCATGCACCAGTCCCTGACAGTCGAGGACATAGGGTACCGACCAGGCACAGCCGATATATTCGCCATTTACCCACACACGGGCACTCTCGCGCACATCGCCGAGGTCCAGGCGGAAGCCGCCGGTGGCGGTCTGCATCTGCTGGGGCGTCACGGTGAAGGTGGTCTCATAGATGCCTGTTCCCATCAGGCGGGCAGTCTCAGCATCGAGGGTTTCCCAGGTCTGAGGACCGTCCAGTTCGTAGCTCTTTCCGGCCATCTGGGGATAGCTGTCGTCGGTGAACGAGAGGCGCCACCGGCCGTCTAACTTGACCGCCGTCATCTCCTGCACAGGCTGTGGGGCACTGCCCGACGTCGTGGCGGCATCGAAGGTCTGCAGGATGACCGACTGTCCTGACTTCAGACTGACATAGACCCGTGAGCCGTCGGTGGCGGCATCGGCAATGGCACCTGTCAGCGGGTTGAACTGCACGACGCTGGCAAAGGGCACGGCCAGCTCGGTGTAGCCCTCCACGTCTTTGTCAGAGAGGTTGACGATGAAATAATGATAGCCGGCGGCATGGCGGCGACGGATCATCTTCAGTCCCAGACTGCTGCGCAGCGACTCGCCCTTGACATTGAGTGCGCCCAGCGTCTCGTCCTTATAGTCATAGACGATGGTGGCTCCCTGGGCGGCAAGGGCGTCGAGGTGGCTCTTCACGCTGTCGGGCAGGTTGGTGCTGACGGGCACCACCAGCGCCTTGTAGCGCGTACCGGCAGCCGTCTGCAACTGTCCGTCGGTGTAGGTAGTGGTCATCAGATACCGCTCGCTGGTGTAGTCGCAGTCCAGTCCTGCAGCCTGTATGGCGTTGACACACTTGGCCAGTTCGCTCATGCGGGTGTCCATGTGGTTAATGTCGAACTGCACCATGCGGTTGGCAAAATCGCCCGTCTTCTTGTGCATGGCGTAGGCAAAGGGGGCGTAGACCAGCAGGTCGTTGTCGGGCTGTCCCATCTGCAGGAAACTCTGCACCCGCTCGATGTACTTCATCAGCTGCGGAGCGTCGCGCCAGATGCTGTTGGTGGGACTCATGTCGACGGCGGCATAGAATTTCCATCCCGGCCAGGCAGCCTCCTGTGGCGAGTAGGCCGTGCCGTGGAACAAGACGTGGTTGACGCCGGCCACGAAGAGCTGGTCGAGTTCGGGCTTCATCTGCGACAGCGACGAGCGGAAATGTTCCGTGAGCCACGTCATCGACTCACTCGACACCAGCGGCTTGCCGGTGATGTGGGCAGCGCTCGAGGCGTATTTCAACGTGGGCAGACTGCTCAGGGCCTGCATGGTGAAACCGTCGTCGCGGCGCAATCCCTTGATGCCGAAGTCTGACAGATAAAAACTCTCTATCTCAGGGATGTCGGCAGCAGCGTAGAGGTCTATCAGGTTGCCAGGCGACCCGTGGGCCTGATTGCGGGTGGTGGCCCCGTGGCTGTGTGCCCAGGCCGTCCACTGCTCGGTGAAGTTATGGAGCAGCATGTCGGAGAGCGTCTGGCGGTAGTCGGCCAGCACCTGCTGGTCTTTGTCGAGGAGCTTGTCCATGACGGTCTCCAACTTGTAGCCTCGGTATTTCTCGAACTGTGCAAACATGTCGCGTGTCCAGTCGGCACCCGATATCTCGTAGGAGTCGTTGAAGTAGGAACGGGGGAAGACGTTGCCGCCAGCCTCATAGCGCTTGTCAAACCAGGCCAGGTAGTTCTTCACAGCCTCGGCATCGAAATGGTCGAGGACGTTGCCCTCACTGCCCGGCGACGGACGCTTCACCTGCATCACGCCGCTCTGGCAGTAGACGGCAATGATGCGCCAGTCGCCTGCCGGAGCCGTCCACTTCACCTTCCTGCTATCCACCAAGTTAGTCAGGTCGGTCATGGTGCCGTCGTTACCCTTCTGCGGATAGGCCAGGACGCGCTGCAGCGTGCCGCTGCCGGCCAGGGTGACGGTCTTCTCGGTAGTGCCGTCGCCGGTCAGTTTCGTGTCCTCGGTGACAAGTTTGCTGGCCGACTCGGACGCTTTCACCATCGGACCGCCGAAGGGCCATCCCGTGCCGGTGGTCATGTCGATGTCGATGCCATTGAGCGTACCCTGCTCCTTGGCATACTTCAGCATGTTAAGCCACTGCTGACTGAGGAAGCTGATGTTTTTCGACGCATTGCCCTTCACACCGTAGATAGGCGTAATCTCCAGCGTGCCGATACCAGCCCGGGCATATTGCTCAATGTTCCACTTCAAGTTGGCCTCGTCAACGGCAGAGCCCAGCCACCACCAGCGGCTGCCAGCCTTGGTCTCGTTCTTCACCTCAGGCCATGCCGGCTGTGCGGCAACATCGGCCACAGCGGCCGTCAGCAGTACGGCGACTGCCATAGTCCATAATCGTTTCATGTGCTTTAGGTTAGTAGTTTGTTGTGTCGTTTAGGAGAAAGCGGCGGCCTCGGCTGCGGCGATGATTTCCTCGCGCGACTGCTCTTGCGGCGTGGCCGTGATGTCGCTCAGGTCGAACTCATCGTCGGCTGGCTCAGCGGCCTCATGGGGCCTATGGGGCTCATGGGGCTCATGGGGCTCATGGGCCTCATAAGCCTGCTCCTGGTGAATAACGAAGTCCTGCTCCTGTTCGGTCGAGGGAACAGCCATGGTGGGCTCCTCCTCCATCTTCGTGCGCTCGCTCTTGGCGGCGAAGATGGCATCGATGAACTGGGGCTCGCGCTTCAGGCGCTTCAATGTGGCCTCTGATGCCAGCTGCTGGGCCTCCTTCTTAGAAAAACCCTTGCCTGTCTCACCGGCAACACCCTCCATGAAGACCTGGAAGCTGAAGACGGGCGAACCGCTCTCCTTGTCTTTCTCCTGTTTCTGCATACGGTACTCCAGCCGGACGCGGTTCTTCTGGCTCCACTCCAGGAGTTTCGACTTGAAGTTCACCTCCTTATAGGCTACCTTGTCGATGTTGATGACTCGGGCCAGGATGCGCTTCTCAAGGAACCGCATGACGGCAGCATAGCCCTGGTCCAGATAGATGGCTCCCACCAGTGCCTCAAAGGCATTGCCGGCCATGTAACTGTTGTGCGAGTTGCTGTGTCCCGACGAGAGTATGAGCCGTGTCAGCCCCATCTCCTCGGCCAGCTTTCCCAACGTGTCGCGACTGACAAGTTTGGAGCGTGTGTTGGTCAGAAAACCCTCGCGCTTGCCGGGGAAGTGCTCATAGACAATGTGTCCTACGGCAGCATCCAGCATGGCATCGCCCAGAAACTCCAGCCGCTCGTTGTTCAGGGGCTTGCCTTTCTCATTGCGGCGTCCCACACTCTTGTGCATCAGTGCCTGTTTATAGTAACTGATGTTGTCGGGATAGAAGCCCATGATGTCGTAAAGAGAAGAAAAAAGCTCCTTCTCCTCGCGGAAAGGGAGCTTTAAACGTGCTATAATGTCCTTAAGCCTCATACTTCTTGAAGACGACACAGGCATTGTGGCCACCGAAACCGAAGGTGTTCGACAGACCGGCACGTACCGTGCGCTGCTGTGCCTTGTTGAAGGTGAAGTTCAGGTTATAGTCTATCTCAGGATCATCGTCACCCTCCTCGTGGTTGATGGTGGGCGGCACAATATCGTTCTTGACGGCCAGGACGGTGACCATGGCCTCGACAGCGCCGGCAGCACCCAGCAGGTGACCCGTCATCGACTTCGTTGACGAGATGTTCAGCTTGAAGGCTGCATCGCCGAAGACCTCCTTGATGGCCTTGGCCTCAGAGATGTCGCCGACATGTGTGCTGGTACCGTGTACATTGATATAGTCGATATCCTCAGGCTGCAGCTGTGCATCCTCTAAGGCATTCTGCATGACGAGTTTGGCACCCAGGCCCTCGGGATGAGAGGCGGTGATATGGTGGGCGTCGGCACTCATGCCGGCACCAACCATCTCAGCATAGATCTTGGCACCACGGGCCTTGGCATGCTCCAGCTCCTCCAGGATGAGACAGCCGGCACCCTCGCCCATGATAAAGCCATCGCGGCTGGCACTGAAGGGACGGCTGGCCTTCTCAGGCTCATCGTTACGGGTAGACAGGGCGTGCATGGCGTTGAAGCCGCCTACGCCAGTAGCGCAGATGGCTGCCTCGGCACCACCGGCAACGATGGCGTTGGCCTTGCCCAGACGGATGAGGTTGAAGGCATCGGCCAGCGCGTTCGACGACGAAGCACAGGCAGAGGCCGTGATATAGTTGGGGCCGTGGAATCCATACTGGATGGAAATCTGGCCGGCAGCGATATCGGCAATCATCTTCGGGATGAAGAAGGGGTTGAACTTAGGACCGTCAGCGGCATGCTGACCGTAGTACATCACCTCATCCTCAAAAGTCTTGATACCGCCGATACCAACACCGAAGACCACGCCGATGCGGTTCTTGTCAACCTGCTCCAGGTCCATGCCGCAATCGTTGATGGCCTGCTGGGCAGCTATCATGGCCAACTGTGTATAGCGGTCCATCTTGCGGGCCTCCTTGCGGTCCAGATAGTCGTTCACGTTGAGGTTTTTCACCTCGCAGCCAAACTTGGTCTTGAATAAAGTTGTATCGAAAAGCGTTATAGGTGCTGCTCCACTGACTCCAGCAAGCAGGTTCTTCCACATCTCCTCAGGAGTGTTGCCGACGGGCGTAACGGCGCCCAGACCTGTTACAACTACTCTTTTTAATTCCATATTTATTGGTAATGTTAGCCCCCTAAGTTCTTAGACATGCCAAGAACTTAGGGGGCTAAGTAAGCAATTTATTTATTTTGAATTCTCCTCGATATAAGCGATGGCGTCACCAACGGTGCCGATCTTCTCAGCCTTATCATCGGGAATAGAAATGCCGAACTCCTTCTCGAACTCCATAATCAGCTCAACGGTATCAAGCGAATCAGCGCCGAGATCGTTAGTGAAGCTTGCTTCGGGCTTAACTTCAGCCTCGTCAACACCCAGTTTGTCTACAATAATTGCCTTTACTTTGCTTTCAATTTCTGACATAATTTTTTAGTCTTTAAAATGTTAATAATTTCTTGCTATCTTGAAAAAATTTACGGCTTCGCGCCGAAATCGGGTGCAAAGTAACACATTTTCCGTCAGTTACGCAAATTTTTTTAAGAAAAAGTGACGACCGGTTGCACAATCGGGGTGCAATTGTGCATAAATCGGAGCATTTTCAGTGTATTTTGTACGCTTATTTTGCAAATTAAAATGAAAAACTTCGCTTTTTGTTGCAGAAGTCAAAAACTTTCTGTAGCTTTGTAGCCTAAAACCAATTATCATATTATGTCATTCACAGAACAAGCAAATAAGATATTCAATCAGGCCATCAGCGACTACCACCTGACGGACAATGTCGACACGCCTATCAAGAATCCGTACACGAGCGACAGCATAGAGTACCAACTCTACCTGAAGTGCTGGATTGACACCGTTCAATGGCACTTTGAAGACATCATTCGCGACCCGAACATCGACCCCACAGAGGCCTTGACGCTGAAGCGCCGTATCGACCGCTCCAACCAGGACCGTACAGACCTGGTGGAACAGATTGACACCTACTTCCGCCAAACTTACAGCAGCGTCACTCCCCTGCCCGAGGCACGTCTGAACACCGAGAGTCCGGCATGGGCCGTCGACCGCCTGAGCATCCTGGCCCTGAAAATCTACCACATGCAGGAGCAGGTAGACCGTACCGATGCCACCCCCGAGCACCTGCAGCGCTGCCAGGCCAAACTCGACGTACTGAAGGAGCAGCAGGCAGACCTTTCAACAGCCATCGACCAGTTGCTGGAAGACATTGAGGCCGGGCGTATCTACATGAAAGTGTACCGCCAGATGAAGATGTATAACGACCCCTCGACTAACCCTATACTCTACCAAAAGAAGTGAAACGCGAGCACATACTCATCATACGTTTCTCAGCAATGGGCGACGTGGCGATGATGGTGCCGGTGGTCTACTCGCTTGCCACGCAGTACCCCGACATACGCATCACCGTCCTCAGCCGTGGCTTTGCACGCCCTTTCTTTGAGCAACTGGCACCCAACGTCGACTTCATGGAGGCCGACGTGAAGCATGAGTATCACGGCGTCAAGGGGCTCAATGCCCTCTATCGCCGACTGACGGCCAAGCAGTTTACCAAGATTGCCGACTTCCATAACGTGCTACGCTCAGAATACCTGCGCATGCGCTTCAACATAGGACGTTACCGCGTAGAGCACATTGACAAGCACCGCCGTCAGCGCCGCGCACTGGTGTCTAAAAAAAATAAGGTACGCGTAACCCTGCCAACACCCTTCCAAAACTATGCTGACGTGCTGGACCGCCTGGGCTATCCCGTCAGACTGGAGTTCCACTCCATCTTCCCGGCCGAAGGGGGCGACCTCAGCCTGCTGCCCGCCGCCATCGGCCAGAAGCAGAGCGGCGAGCAGTGGATAGGCGTAGCACCCACGGCCGCTCACCCCGGCAAGTGCTACCCCGCAGACCGCATGCGCCAGGTGATAGAACAGCTGACAGCCAAGCACCCCCAGGCCCGCTTCTTCCTCTTCGGCCGCGGCCAGACGGAAGACGAACTCTTCAGTAAGTGGTGTGCCGACATGCCGCAGTGCGTATGGGTAGGCCGACACTTGGAGAACCTGCAGCAAGAACTGATACTGATGAGCCATCTGGATGTCATGCTGTCAATGGACTCGTCAAACATGCACCTGGCATCGCTCACCGGCACGCCCGTGGTCAGCGTCTGGGGTGCCACCCATCCCTGCGCGGGCTTCGTAGGCTGGAACCAGCCGGCAGAAAACACCATCCAGGCCGACCTTGACTGCCGTCCGTGCAGCATCTATGGCAACCGACGCTGCCGCCGGGGCGACATGGCCTGCATGAACCTGATTCATCCCGAACAAATCACCGAGAGAATAGAACAGATTATTAACCCTAAAACAAAACAACAGTAGACTATGAAAAAGTATGTTTGCAACGTATGTGGCTACGTGTATGACCCCGTAGCAGGCGACCCCGACAGTGGCATCCAGCCCGGTACTGCCTTTGAAGACATCCCCGAGGATTGGGTATGCCCGCTCTGCGGCGTAGGCAAGGACGACTTCGAACCTGCCGAAGACTAACACAAGGTCACAGCAAGTATCAGCTGTGCGTCTCCGTGAGTATCAGCTGTTCGGCAAACTTATAGATGACGATGCCGGCAGTGACGCTCACATTCATCGAGTGCTTGGTTCCCAACTGAGGAATCTCTAAACAACCATCAGAGGCATCCACCACTTCCTGGTGGACGCCTTTTACTTCATTGCCCAGCACCACAGCATAACGCCGGTCGGCGGCAGCATGGAAACGCTGAAGTTTCGTGGAGTGCTCCACCTGCTCGACACTGAGGACGGTGTAACCCTGCTGCCGTAACTCCCTGACGGCCTCTATTGCCGTAGGGAAATAGCGCCAGCTGACGCTATCCTCAGCCCCCAAGGCCGTCTTGTGGATTTCTGCCGACGGCGGCTGGGCGGTGATACCACACAGACAGACGGCCTCCACACGGAAGGCATCGGCCGTTCTAAACACACTGCCAACGTTGTGCATGGAGCGCACATCGTCGAGCACGACTATCAAGGGCAGTTTGCTGGCCTCGCGGAACTCCTCGACGGTCAGTCGCTGCATCTCTATTGTTCTTATCTTTCTCATCATTTTCTGCACGAGGATGCAAAGTTACGAAAAAAGCTTATAAAAGCGAAGCGATTTTGGAAGATTAATGCAATTCGGCCTGTAATAAAGGCAATACGGGGAAGAATGAGGAAGTTCACTTTTGGGCAAAAAGCAAATTGGGGAGGATTGGTGAAGGAGTTAGGTTTCTAAATCGTAACCCTGAAAAGCACCTCTCACCGCCCGTTGGTACCCTCCCCGAGATACTCAATCTCGTGGTCCCTCCCTTATTCCGCAAACTGCTACATTTTGCGTAGCGATGGAACCAGCAAAAGATAGTGGTTTTGCAGCTGGAATTAGAAAAACAAGTAAATTTCGTCCTTTTTATTTGTATTTAAACTGATTTGTAAGAAAACATTTGTTCCCTTGCAACAAATTTGTTATATTTGCACACGAAACGCCTATAAATAATAGATTTCTACTAATAAGGAATAAACGCATCAATATATATGAAAAAAGAAGAGTTTCGTACTAATGTGAGGCAAGATAGGGGAACGTCCCTTGATTCGAGTATGTAGTTGATGCAGAAAAAAAACAGTTAATTATGAAAATATTGTCATATAATATAAATCGTTCTACGCAGGAAAAGATAGACAAAATCATGCAGTTCAATGCAGATGTCTTTATTCTTCCAGAAGTGGCTTGTCCTTCTCAAGTAAAGGTTCCAGAAGGGTATAGAATGGAATGGATGGGTAATTATGACTTCAAAGGGCTTGGCGTTATTTGGAAATCGGGAATGAAAGCTGAAATCCCACAATGGTATAACCCCTGTCATCAGTATTTCCTTCCTATCATCATTGAGAATAAGTTAATCATGGCTGCATGGCCTACAAGAACTGATGATAATGCTCCGAAAGATTATCCACAGATTGCAATGGAAACATTGCAGGAATATGCTCCATACTTGAAAGAGTTCCCTACTGTTATCTCTGGCGACATGAACTGTTATAAAGGACAGGCTGGCGAGACAAAGCAATATAGCATTGAGGCTATATTCAGCTTTCTGGAAGGTATGGGCTATGTTAGTGCTTATCACCAAAAAACAGGAGAGCTGTTAGGTGAGGAAAGCAGGGCTACCTATTACCACAGGTTTAATGAGAATTCGCCTTTCTTCCTTGACTATACCTTTTCTAATATAGCTATCAAGTCGTATGCACTCTGCGAGTGGGACAAAGAGGTTAGTGACCATGTTGCACAAATGATAGAATTGTAATTTGGTTATCTAAAAAGTTTTGTTTGGAATCTGTAAATCGATAAAGTATGAATAAGAGATTATTGGACATTTGCCAACAATTACCAGATGTTGATGTTAGTGAGTTCCATAGGTTTACCTCAAAGTGGATAAACTATGTGAAATCCAATACAACCAGTGACAATATTCCAGAATCAGACTGGAACCAACTTTTCACCCGTTCTAATCCTGTTGCAGGCATAGATCGGGGTGAAATGCAAGACAGAATTAAGCAAAGAAACGGAGAGAGAGAAACTAATGAAAGGCGTTCTTTTGTCTCTAAATGGAATAAGACATTTCTTCCAATTCTAAAGGGTATTATTAATCCTGATTCTGGAAATAGGATTGAAAAGATAAAGGATGTAAGGGACACGATGAGAAATGTTATTATTCAAGGTGGTGGTAGAAACACAAAAGCTGCCATCAATAGAATGCTCATTACTTTTTGCCCTGATATTCTTATTCGAATTCCAAATGAAGAAAACACAAAAGAGTTTTTGGAGTTACTAAGCCCCTTCTCAAATCCAGAAGAACCTCTGTCGGCAAAAGAGGATTGGGTAGATAATAGCACTAACATCATGAAGTTTCTGAAAAGGCAACTTGGAGAGACAATACAGAAAAGAACAATCTGGGATGTTTATATTAGCTTGAAGAATTCTGACAAAAGATATAGCATGGCAACAAATAATGAAAGAGGAACAAGTATGTTAGACAAATACACTTCTTTGTTGAAGACGAATAAAAATCTGATCTTAACAGGAGCACCAGGAACGGGAAAAACATATTTGGCGAAAGCCATTGCAAAGGCAATAAATGCAGAAATAGGATTTGTGCAGTTCCATCCATCATATGATTATACGGACTTTGTGGAAGGACTTAGACCGAAAAACTACGGGACCGGAAATGTTGGGTTTGAACGAAAGGATGGGGTGTTTAAAGAGTTTTGTAAAAGAGCATTGCAAAGAATCCAGATTTCAGCATTTGACAGAGCTTATGACGAACTATTTGATGCTATCAAGAACTCAACAGTTCAAACCATCCCGCTTAAGTCAGGAAAGCAATCGACACTGCTTTCTGTTAGTCAAGATGGCACAATTAAGTGGGTCTCTGCAAAAAATGACTCTGTAGATGTAAATAGTGTTTCAAAGCCAAGACTTCGAAGACTATTTGAAGTATATAATTCTATTGAAAAATTATTAAACATCGGAAATGTAAATGAAGAGATAAGGGGAATTATAGGCGGATGCAACACTACATATTATTGGGCTATTCTTTACGAAGTTCTAAAGAGAATTGGGCAAAAATCAGGATTATGTGTTTTCATCATCGACGAAATCAACCGTGGGGAAATCTCTAAAATATTTGGCGAACTGTTCTTCTCTATAGACCCTGGTTACAGAGGTGAGAAAGGCAAGGTAAATACTCAATATCAGAATATGATAGAAGAGGGCGATGTATTCAAAGATGGTTTCTATGTCCCTGAGAATGTGTATATCATAGGCACGATGAACGATATTGACCGCTCGGTAGAGAGTATGGACTTCGCCATGCGCCGACGTTTTGCCTGGCAAGAAGTGACAGCAGAGGAGAGTTATACCAACATGATTGAAAATGATCCTGAGTTTGTACTTGTGAAAGATGAAATCAAGCAAAGGATGTTCAGTCTGAATAAAGCCATCGCTGAGACGGAAGGCTTAGATGAAGCCTATCAAATAGGTGCAGCCTACTTCAGAAAGTTTCTCGACTATAAGGAAAAAGCCAATGCTTTCGATTGCCTATGGGAAAACCATCTGAAAGGTTTACTCTTTGAATACCTGCGAGGTAATCGTAGGGCAAAAGAATTATTAGAGAAGTTACACGACGCATACAACAAGAAGAGTCTAAATGAGTAGCCTGCCCATACAGACAAAGGACAACTCTGAACGGCATTTGGCTGAAACAGAAGTTTGCCATCTTGAAACGCTCAAGAAACTGGCTGAGCCTTCTATTACTGACCTTTGCCAAAAGGAGCATCCCAATTTGTTGATATTCCCACAAGACTTGGATGTCTATGGGGATAAGATTGGTGATGCTCATATCTTTGAGATGAAAGGTGAAAAGATTGTTACGGGTAACATCATGGGCTTTATCGGCTGTGGCGATACAAAGGTTAGCATCAGTTCTCGCTTTGCTCAGGATAGCAATGACTACTTCCTACACTACATGCTCAGAAAGGTGTTTGCCGTCAATCTGTTTGACTTGCAATTCAACTCTGACGAAGAGAGTATTTTTGACTTCCTTATTTACCTGTTCCCGACGTTCTTGAAACGGGCGATGCAACAAGGGATGTATAGGGAGTATCAGACGCGAAGGTATAATGATGCCAATGTAAAAGGAAGGATAGATATATCTCGTCATATCAGGCAGGACATTCCCTTTGCAGGCAAGATTGCCTATACCACTCGTGAATATGCTCAGGACAATCATCTGACACAGTTGATCCGGCATACTATCGAATACATTTCCCATCATCAGTATTCAGGGAACATCCTCCACAATGACGATAATATGTCAGATTGCGTAAAAGCTATTTGCCAGGCGGCTGCATCTTATAATCGAAATGAACGGCAGAAAGTGATAAATCAGAATCTTCGTCCCATTAGCCACCCTTATTATGGTGAGTATCGGCCGTTGCAACAGCTTTGCTTGCAGATACTTCGTCAGGAAGAAATGAAATATGGGCGAGACGATGATGAAATCTACGGAGTTCTGTTTGATGGCGCTTGGCTATGGGAAGAATATCTAAACACATTCCTCGCAGACATAGGCTTTGAACATCCCAGAAACAAAGAGGCAAAAGGACGTAAGAGTCTGTTTACGGACGGCTCAGGCTGGTGCTATCCCGATTTCTTGAGTCCAGAAATGGTGCTTGACGCAAAATACAAATGGTACGACGATTGGAGCAAAGTACAAACGAAAGACCTGTATCAGGTGATTTCGTATATGCATGTTTTGAATAGGAAGAAGGGTGGGTATGTTGTTCCTGTAGATTGGACTTCATCAAAACTTCCATCCAAAACTCTAAAAGGACAGGGTGGCATTATGTCCATCTATGGTATGGATGTTGCTTTCAAAGCTGAATCGTTTGAGAATTATTATTCTAACATGGCCCTCTCTGAACAAGAGATAATAAACAACTTGGAAACCTAATGACACTAGGGATAGGTACCCTGTCATGCATAAAAATCCAAACCGTGTCTGTAAATCACGGGTAAATCACTGGGACGGTTCTGGTGATCTACAGCAATTCCTAGAGACAAGTACTTGGTTTCAAATATATGAAGTGTAGAATTCCAAAATAATTTGTAACTTAGCAAACGAAATATGAAGATGGACGAGAAAACAATAAAAGAGATATTGCTGAAAGGTGAGCGGGTGACGTTGGAATGCAAGAAAGCGAAGGCTGAGATGCCAAATCAATTTGGCAGACGTATTCGGCTTTTGCTAAATAAATGATAAGGAATAAACGTTATTGAGATATGGCAGATAAAAAACATAACGAATTGGAGAAAAGAAATCAGACATTCCTGATTTACCAAGATGAAAACGGAATAGCTCGAGTTAATGTGCGATTCGAGGGTGAAGATGTATGGCTCAATGTGGAGCAGATGATGGAACTGTTCGATGCTTCACAACAGGATGTGAGCTATCACATCAATCAAATATATGCCGAGAATGAGCAAGATCCTGAACGAACTCACAAAAAATTTTTGTTAGTTCGACAGGAGGGCAACAGAAGTGTGCGCAGAAACATGAGTCACTACAATCTGGATATGATTATCGCTGTGGGCTTCCGTGTAAAGTCACAGGTGGCGACTCGTTTCCGTCAGTGGGCCACGATTCATTTGCGTGAATTTATTCAGAAGGGCTTTACGCTGGACGACGATAGGCTGAAAGGAAAAGGCAGCAGGTATTTCCGTGAACTGCTGCAACGCATCCGAGATATTCGTAGTAGTGAGCGGAATCTGTATCAGCAGGTGACGGACATCTTTGCCACAAGTATAGATTATGACCCACAGGACAACTTAACTCGCATGTTCTTTGCCACAGTACAGAACAAGTTGCACTATGCTGCTCATCAACATACTGCAGCGGAGGTTATCTATGAGCGTGTGGATGCGGAGAAACCGATGGTGGGCATGACCAACTTCAAGGGTGGTTATATCACTAAGGAGGATGTGCAGATTGCAAAGAACTACTTGACTGAACAAGAGTTGACGTACCTGAACCTGTTGGTATCTCAGTATCTGGATTTCGCAGAAATACAGGCTTTGCAGCAGATTCCGATGAAGATGGTGGAATGGATCAAGAAGCTAGATGACTTGATGACCTTATCTGGGAGACAGCTACTTGTTGGCAAGGGAACTATCTCACACGAAGAAGCTAAGAAGAAGGCTATTGCTGAATTTGAGAAATATCGCAAGATGGAGATGCTGCAATATGAAAGCGACTATGACCGTGCCATAAAGGAACTGATACAGAAAGAAAACAGCCTGCCAGCCAAAGGTGAAGCTGACAATGAAAACAAATAAAGACAAGACAAAACCGCAATGCTTTCCATTGAAGGACGTAGCCTAATAGTAACTATCCCATTTTCGACGTACCCCTCTAAAACCATTGCGGCACCATCCTGAGTAGGACGGTGCCGCACTGGTTTTGGAAGTCGTGTACAGTTATTTGTTTTTGAGTTGTTCTGCCACCTTGTAGGGTAGCATGGCCGTGAGCTGTTCCGTTGTCATGTTGTCGCGCAGCCTGGGGAGGATGGTCTCGAAGTATTTGTAGGGTTCGATGCCGAGCATGTTGCAGGATCCTATAAGGGTGAGGTATATGGCGGTGTCGCGTGCCGACTCGTCGCTGTCGACGAAGAGCCAGTTCTTGCGTCCGAGGGTGATGGGCCTGATACTTCGCTCGACGACGTTGTTGTCTATGTCGTAGTAGCCCTCCTCGCAGTAGCGGCACAGCCCGTCCCACCTCTCAAGGGCGTAGTTGCAGGCCTGGGTGAGTGCGCTCTGTGGAGTGTCCGCTGTCTTGTACTTTTCCAGCAGCTTTTTGAGCACGTCGAGTATGGGCACGGCCTTCTCCTGCCTCGCGGCGCGTATCTCGTCACGGGTGGCCCCCTGCTCCTTGAGGTTAGCCTCGAGCATATAGAGCACGGCAATGTAGTAGAGCACCTTCCGTGCCTCGGGCGACGAGTCCTTGATGGCCTCGAACTTGCGCCTGGCGTGTGCCATGCAGTACAGGGTCACGATATTGAGCAGGTCTGACTGCTCGATGCGCTGGTACACTACGTACCCGTCGGACTGTATGGCAGCCTTGCGCTTGAGGAGCTTCGGCTGCAGCACCTTGCCGCCCCTGCTCCCCTTCTCATAGAAGAAGACAAGTCCGTATTCCAGCATCCCGTCCACGTCGCCCCAGATGTAGCCCTTGCGCGTGTGGTGCTTCTGGTCGTTTATCGGTATCGTGCTCTCGTCGACGTGCTGGTATGGCGAGGAGAGCACCAGTTCCATCTGTATCTCGTACAGCGGGAAGAGGCGGTTGGCCAGCGCGTGCTGCCAGCGGTTGACGCTTGTCGTGGAGAGCGTGACGCCCATGGCCGCGAGGCGCTTCACCTGGCGGTACTCGGGCAGGTGGTGGCACCACTTGTCGGTGACAATCGTAGCCATCAGCGTGTTGCCTGCGATGCAGCCGGGCAGGCAGTTCTGGCTGTCGTGCGCCTCCACAATCTCTGTGTGGGCGTCGGTGGGCTTCGCATCTGCGGGCTTGCAGATGGCGTCCCACTCCTGGCGCACGTACATCTGGGGCTTCTCCATCTCCAGATACTCGTGCTTGTTCCAGCCGATGATGGTCATCGTCTCGGGTGTGTAGCCCTTTGGATAATGGCGCACGGGCTCCTTGCGGGGAATGCCGGCGGGGATGCGGTACGTCATGCCCTTGCGCTGGCGGGCGCTCCTCTCCTTCTCCCTGGCGCGGCGGGCGTCGGCATCCTTGCGGACGCCGTCAACGGCCTCGGAGACATGCTGCTCGGCCTCCTTCAGCTCCTCGGCGCTCACGGGCAGCTGCACCAGCTCCTCGCCGAAGTCGAAGCACAGCTGGTTGGGGTCGTCCGGATGCAGCTTCTCGCTGCGGCGGCCGTACAACTGCCGCTGAAGAAGTTTTATCGTCTGGTTCATCCTGGCAATGTCGGCATCCTTAGAGGCGATCACGGTGTCCTTCTCGGCTATTGTGGCATCCTTGGAGGCTATCACGTCGCACAGCCCGTCAATGACCCTGGCGCAGCTCTTCTGGGGGACATCCTTGCCTCGGATGCCTTCCTCTGCTGCCGTCAGATGCTTTATGTACTGCTTGCTGGTCATTGCCGTGTCGTTTGTTTTACAGGTACAAAGGTACGAAATAATTCCGACATACGCAATACCTTTAGAGTCAATAAATGTTATCCTAACTTATTGAATATTAAATCGTTTCCTGCGGGCGGCAGATGGATACACGCCCTCCATGAAAAGCACCAGCTCGTCCCATCTGAGCTCATAGAAAACGGGTGTCTCATGAGCCTGGAACACCTTGCGGCTGATGCGGCCCACCTCCATCCGCTTGTAGTATATCACATATCCGCCGCGCTCCCAGTGGAGCAGCTTCATCAGCGTGCGGCTGCGGTTGAAGTAGACATATACACTGCCGTCGGACGGCTTACGGCCAAGACTGCGGGCAAGACTGCACAAAGGCTTGCGTATTCCGGCGATAGCCGTTCACCAATTCCGATGATATCCGTTCACTCGGTTGGTGATTTACTCTATCGGCGGCAAAGTTAATATTTTTTTCTCAAACTCTCGCCTTTCAGCTCAAATCTT
>Ga0247609_10000290_pt1 | contig 72385 bp, 57 predicted proteins | sample 172DNAGHGlowgp2_FD_193487 | JGI IMG/M metagenome (GOLD analysis project Ga0247609, IMG submission 193487) | Sheep rumen microbial communities from Palmerston North, Manawatu-Wanganui, New Zealand - 1728 DNA GHGlow gp2 | ecosystem: Host-associated > Mammals > Digestive system > Stomach > Rumen ...
TAATGTTAAATACGGAAAGAAAATTCTATAATTATTCCCATATTCGGGAATTTCTTTATAATTTTGCCGCAAAATAGAATTGGATTATGCAAATTATCTTTGATGATAAGGATTTGGAAGAGCTAATAAGTTTAGATGATACTCACTATGGCAACAAGAAATGAAAACCCTGCACCTTTTATGGCAGTTCATCCAGGAATGATGATTAAGCCAGAACTTGACGAGCGTGGTATTAGCCAGAAAGAATTTGCCAAGATACTTGGCACACAGCCTTCACATCTGAGCGAAGTGCTTAATGGAAAACGTCCTCTCACAACAGAATTGGCTGTGAAGATTGAGAATGCTATCGGACTTCCAGCAAAAATCCTGCTGTCAGCCCAGACACAATATGAACTGGAGTCGACTGTTGAAGACAACCAGCATGAAACCGTGGCTCTCACCATTCCTGTCCGCGACCGTAACCTTCTACAAGAGTTAGTTCGTAAGTTCGGTTGGGCCTGCGTGTTCTAAGTTATTCTTATGTTAAATTTTGAACTTTTTCGCAGCTACGCAAAAAGATTTCGTTCTTATTGTGACTCAGTGAGATTGATTTACTTGCCCACGCAGTAATCATACGGTGCTGACTGACTGCGGTTTATGATTTGAACCGTACAAATGGACTTCTGGGAAATGGAATTTCGCGATTCCCATCCCTTTAGCCCATCGGCAGGTCTTCCACTGGACTCGCTCTTCTCACTCAGAAGAGTATCATCATCTGTTCTGCACGTATGCGGTGCAAAGATAGCTAAAAATCATAAAATAATAAAGAAATACAACCTAAAAGTTGTTTTATTCGCGTAAATTGCTTATCTTTGCCCCCAAAAGGAAGTGAATTATGACTTGTTGACAAGGAATCCTTTGATGATTATATGAGTGAATTAGTTTAATATAGAAAAGGAGGTATTTATGAAGGATGTAATTGCACGACTGAAAGAACATCAGTCGCCCACACCTTCCAAATGGAGGGAGAGGGCAGAGTGGAGACAGCAGAACAAGTCGTGGCTGCGTCATTCCCAGCGTATCGCTGTGATGATGCTTGAAAAGATGGACGAGCTGGGCCTAACCCAGAAGCAGTTGGCTGATATGATGGGGTGTAGTCAGCAATACATTTCAAAGGTTCTGAAAGGTCAGGAGAACCTTTCTCTCGAAACCATGTCGAAGATTGAGGACTGTCTGCACATTTCTATTCTCCAAGAAGAACTGGAGATGGCATAAAAGCTAAAGGAGAGTAAAACGATGATGAACATTCAGCACCACACAGCCTCGTAATGTTTAACCGAGACGGCATGAGACAAAAATCCGTGTCGCCTCATAACATTTACGAGACAATGAGCAGAAGTGGAATAGTTAATAAAGTGGAAATCCTGTAATATATTTCCATGGCAACTTCGTATATATATTGTATGATAGAAAAAGAAATAACTGAAACCTATTATTTCGTGCCATCTGACTTTAATGAAAGAGGCAGGAGGATTTCAGATGGTGTGACATTCCGTGATGTAGTCAAGGACTTTGAACGTGATTTCCATGAACGTCACTCAACGGAATACGCTTTGAATCTCTATGCCAATTCTTTGACAATGGACTTATTGGCAAGATCAAATGATGCTGCGCCCTTTCTGCTGTATGGAATGGACTTAACGCAAGGGAAGTCGTTCGATGCCGTTCAAGACCCATTCATCAACCATGAGATGGACAAGCATAGCGAGAAAATCTATGTGTACGGTATTGACTCCGCATTTATGACGGAGTTTGATGAGTACGGCTATCCCATATTGAATGAGAATAGCGACATTTATCCCTTGACGTTGCTTGTAGATAATACGATGCGAGACGGTGAACTCAGGTTAGCTGTTCCTACAATGGACGATGGGGATGAGACTGAGAATGTCACTATTGATGTACCACAATTTGAATATGCCTGATGGAAATGAAAGAGCAAGAAAGACATTGGCATCTGGTTCGCAATAATAATGGCGAATGGATTAGTGATGAGAACGTAGAGTTCCTCACACCGCTGGAAGTGGGTATATTACAAGTGAAAGCAGCACAACAAGGCATACAGTTAGATATTCAGCATGGTGTCGATGGACAACTCTGGTGCTACAAACATCAACTTGATGCTATTAAAATAGAACCTCTTAATAAAACAGTTATGAAGCGTGAATTGAGAGTAAAAAAGAAATCATTAAGTAGCTATTTAGGACGTGGGCTGCACTCTGATAAATGGGATAATGCATTTGGAGAAGACGGAAAGCTTGGAGGCTTAATTGACATGGTTAAAAACGACGACGAACTCGTTTTGCAGATTCGTGAAGACTACTTCAATGTATACTACAAAGGAGGGAATATGCTTAAAGTTTCATCCGAGAATAGTTTCCAATTCGACTATAATTATTACAAATGTGAAATCGGACTTGATTCGCAAGAGCAAAGAAAAAAGAGAATAGATAAACGTAGAAGTATCTTAGAATCATTAAAAAACACACGAGACTACAAGACTTTCATCGATGAAATGAAGAAACTAATGGATAAGTATTGGATTTGGCTCTACAACGAAAAACATCGAAGTCTCCATGAGAAAGACACACAGCATGCACTATGCATCAGTAATACGGAAAGCACAGACTATACTATCATTGACTTAGAATTTCAAGTGAGCACACGCAAAGATTGTACCTATCATTATGAACCATCTTCTTTACCCAGACACCCTGGAATTTATGTGTGCGAGAAATCACCTCGCTTTGACATTATTGCTGTGCGCAATAGTGATCGTCGTCTTTGTGTGATAGAATTGAAAAATGGTCTTGATGCGCTTGTAGGGAAATCTGGAATTGGAGACCACGCTGATTCTTTCGAGGGCAGCATTGGCAAAAATCCTTTGGCTGAATTGACGTTTACTAAAGAAATGGAAAAGGTTGTTAGTGACAAAAAACGTCTCAAACTACTATCAGACGACTTCTATATAGACGAAAAACTGCCTATAGAGTTTATATGCATACGCTTTTAAGTCGGAAGATGAAAACGGGAAGAAAGCCGAACGTGACTCATTTTTAAGAGAGCAAGAGAAAGCATGTTGTATGAATTATAAGGTCATATATCTTAATAAAGGTGATTTTACCTTGTCAGACTCAAATTGCTAAGCATATGAAAATCACTATCCATCGTGGAGCAAAACAAATAGGTGGTTGCATCACAGAGATTGCAACCAAAGATGCCAAAATATTCATTGATTTGGGCAGTAATTTGCCTGGTTCCGATAAGACTGATTATTCTGCCGATGAAGTTAGAAGAATAACAGCTGACGCCGATGCTATCTTTTATTCTCACTATCATGGTGACCATGTGGGACTGCATCATCTGGTACCTTCATGTGTTAAGCAATATATGGGAGCAGGAGCCATTGACGTGATGCGATGCAAGTATGAAGCGCTAAATGTTCACCAAGATTTCAGCTTGCAACTAGCTACCACTGAACGGATGATTCCCTTCAAGGAACGTGAACGTATCGAGATAAAAGATGGCTTTTTCGTCACGCCTTACTTTGTCAGTCATTCCGCTTTTGATGCTTATATGTTTCTGATAGAATGTGAAGGGAAGAAAATACTCCATACTGGTGATTTCCGTCGTCACGGATATTTGGGCAAAGGGCTGTTCCCTACTTTAGAAAAATATATCGGCAATGTAGATTTGCTAATTACAGAAGGTACAATGCTTGGGCGAAAGCAGGAAAAAGTGGTTACAGAAAATCTGATTCAGCAAAACACCATTCGAGCACTACGTAAGCATAAATACGTCTTTACCCTTTGTTCTTCAACAGATATTGATCGGCTCGCTTCATTTCATGCAGCTTGCAAAGCGACAGGCAAGGTCTTTCTCGTAGATGGATATCAACGCAGTGTGCTGAATGTGTTTTCAGAATATAGTGGCAAGAAAAGTCCGCTGTACAATTTCGACCACATTTTTGAGTTAAATGGGCATAAAGCATATCGGATTCCAAAGATTAAAGATTATCTAAGAGATAAGGGATTCCTAATGCCTGTTAGGATGAATAGTTTGTGGTTGCTGGAAGATATACTCCATGTATTCAACGATGAAGACCCTTGGCTCATTTATTCTATGTGGAGCGGTTATGCGGAAAAGGGTGGGAAAAATGCTATAGATAATGTTCTGTCTATTCGAAAACTATTCGAGAATCGTATTTTGGATGGAGTAGAAGACGGATTTCATACAAGCGGACATGCTGATGTTGCAACACTTTACGAAGTCTGCAAGGCAGTCAGACCTTCTATTGGAGTTATTCCCATACATAAGGATACAGGAATGCAATATGTATCAGATAACTACAGAGTGTTTAACGAAGGTAAGTTCAAATTAGATGGAATAGATATTGAGGTGCATTGATAATGCAAATTTAATGACGGTGAACTTTTGAAATGAATTTACCAAGAGACATATCTAAACACAAAATCTTTTGGAAGATTATTACAAATATATGCCAAGGTTAAAATAGAATAACCAATTTATGGTTAAATAATTTACGTTTTTCTATATTATTGCTTTAGTTTGAGAAAACATTTTAGATATATTGGTTTCGTTTACTCCACTTTATATATAAAGAGGGGGTAAACTAAACCTATTTTCCCACGCAGTAATCATACGGTGCTGATTTACTGCACTTTATGATTTGAACCGTACAAATGAACTTTGGGAAATGGAATCTTGCGATTCTCGTCCCTTTAGCCCATCGGCAGGTCTTCCACTGGACTCGCTCTTCTCACTCAAAAGAGTATCATCATCTGCTCTGCACGTATGTGGTACAAAGATAACGAAAAATCACCAGATAACACATCATTTTTGGCAAAAAAGTTGTTGGTATCGAAAATAATTCCTATCTTTGCACCAGTAATAGAGCGAAATAGAGATATGCCAGAAGTATTTAGATTCTTTGGATTCTCCTTCTTCTTTTACAGTAAGGAGCATGAGCCTGTCCACGTTCACGTTGAAGGGAACGGTGGTATGGCTAAGTATGTCTGGAACGGAAGCGAGTTCACGTTGCTTGTAAAGGAGAAGATAAAGGCAAATGACCTGAAGAAGATTAAGGCGGTCATCGATGAGAATGCCGACCTGATTATCAAGCGTTGGGAGGAGCATTTTAATAGTTAATAAAGGGGGATACGTTATGAAGATTACAAAGATTTGGTTTACTGCTGATCATATATTCGGCAGAGACGAAGAGGGAAAGGAGTACAGCCAGTCGCTGCTCTGGTACCCTAAGTTGAGGGCAGCATCTGATGAAGAACGTAGCCAATACACCTTTGGCTATGACGGCATCCATTGGCGTAATCTTGATGAAGACATCAGTTTTGAGAGTTTTACCTATGAAGATTCAGAGCCATCAGCTCTTCAGCGTTTCTTCCTGACTCATAAGGAAATCAACGTGGCAGAATTTGCCCGTTCCATTGGGATGAACGCCACGCTACTTCGCAACTATATCAATGGTTTCAAGAAGCCTTCTGCTGAGAGGGAAAGTGAAATCCTTGCCCATATTCATAAGCTGGGTAAGGAGATGATAGCAGCCTGCTTCTAAACTATTATTTCGTGCCATCTGACTTTAATGAAGGAGGCAGGAGGATTTCAGATGGTGTGACATTTCGTGATGTGGTGAAAGGTTTTTTTGTGGTGTTTCAAAAAAAACGAGTAAATTGTATTAAAAAAGGTTGTAGTGTTACAACCTTTTAGAAATGTTTTGTATTAGAGTTATATGCGTGTATTTTGCTTCCATATTCGATAAAAATGCGAATTTGGAGATAAAAATCTATAAAATAGTGTGATTTTAGGCAAAAACAGTTCAAAGCTAATATTTTTTTTATTATATTTGCACCAAAATTACTCAGTATGACATTGCAAAAGTGGATTGAAGATAGAGCTATTCATGGCTTTCCTACGTTTTCTGTTGAGGATGTTAGGGCTGCAGACTTGTGTTCTTCTGAACAGATTCTTCAAAATGAACTTTCCAGACTTAGTTCAAATAAGACCATAGCTAGTGTTTATAGAGGCTATTACGTTATTATTCCCGTTCAATATATGTTGCGTGGATCTGTGCCAGCAACCTATTATATTGATCAGTTAATGTCGTACCTGCAAAAGCCTTACTATGTATGTATGCTTAGTGCAGCAGAGCTACTTGGCGCTGCTCATCAACGTCCCCAGCAATTCTCTGTTATGACGACTTTTCCTAAGCGTCGGGTCGTCTCTACTCGTAATGTGACCATTGATTGGTATTATCGGGATGGATTGCCAGAGGAAGCATTGATTACAAAGAATACAGAGACGGGAACTATCCGCATATCCAATCCTCTTCTAACCGCCGCTGACTTAGTGCAATATCAGCAACATGTAGGCGGATTGTCGCGAGTCGCCACCATACTTGAAGAACTTTCAGAGCAGATTGACATGAATAATCAGTTTGCGCCACTTGCAACTTATGTGAAAAAGGTTGTATGGCAACGACTTGGCTATATACTTGAAAATGTCGTTGGTGAAAAGAACTTGGCAGATGAATTGTATGAACAGCTTCGTACATCATCGGGTTATTTCAAATATCAACCTTTGAGTACATCGGCAGAAGATAATTCATCATCCAGAGACAATCGATGGAAGATAAATATTAACGTCGAAATAGAAACAGACGATATATGATTAACAGAACAGCGATACAACAGTGGAGCGAGCATGCTCCTTGGATAGATAATGCCCAGATTGAGCAAGATCTGATTATATGTCGTGCCTTGGTTTCCATCTTTAGCGATGAGTTCCTTGCATCGCAGTTGGCATTCCGAGGTGGAACAGCCCTACATAAACTCTATCTCTCGCCTCAGCCTCGATATAGTGAGGACATTGATTTGGTTCAGGTTACTCCTGGACCTATCAAGCCAATCATGTATCGATTAGGGGAAGTGCTTGACTGGCTACCAGACAGAGTAACTAAGCAGAAGCGATACAATAATACGATGTTGTTTCGTGTGGAGTCTGAAATACCACCTACGGTACAGATACGTCTGAAAGTTGAAATCAATTGCTTCGAACATTTCAACGTACTTGGGCTGACAAAGATTCCGTTCAAAGTGGAGAATTCATGGTTCACGGGTGAAGCAGAACTGACGACCTATCATTTCGAGGAATTGTTGGGCACCAAACTTCGTGCTCTTTACCAGCGAAAGAAAGGCCGCGACCTCTTTGACCTTTATATCGCTTTACAGCGCAAGGAAGTGGATGTTGATAAAGTCCTTCAGTGTTACAAGAAATATATGGAGTTTGTCGTAGACAAGGCTCCATCTTACAAGCAGTTCGTCAATAACATGCAGGAGAAGATGGAGGATGCCGAGTTTACCAACGATATGCAATCTCTCTTGCGCCCAGGCATAACATTCAATGTGAGTGATGCTTATCCGCTGATTTATGAAACATTTATAGACAAGATGGAGGGAAAGAGAGAGTAACCAAATCACATAATAATTAAAAGATTATGAATATAGAATCAATAATTGGCATTATTGCCGGAATCTTTGGCATAGTAACTGGCTGTGCCTGGCTTCATGGAGTAATGAAGCAACATGCAAAACAAAAGACTGCATATTCTTTGCTAAAACAAATTGCAGATAAGAACTCAACTGACGTACAAAGGAGGAAGATCTTAAATAAGCTTAACAAGAACAAGTTTGTGAATGGACGCATCAAGGAGTCGTATATTAATAAATTCGTTCTAAGTGGCAAAGGTATTGAAAAACTACTTCTTGAAATCTGTGTTGAAAATGAAATTGAACCAACAGAAGATTTATGCAAAGAACTGATAGATACTAAAGGACAGTCGTTAAGAAAACAATATTCAGAAATAAGAGCAACGCCTATAACAAAGCAAGGAGCAGAGGAAATCCCAAACACGAAAGCAGAAGAGGTTATGCCAAAAGCAACATTAAATCAGAAAGTATTCTTTTCGCAACACCTGACAGCGTACAGTTGTTGGACAAACATCAAGCAAGCCCTTGAAGAGAACGGAATAGCATACGGTCTTCTTCCAAATACGAAGGACATATGGGCACGTGATTATATGCCAGCATATTCAAACGGTCACTACGTTTCATATGTCTATAATCCTGATTACCTACAGAACGAGAAGGATAAGCAGTATATCACTGACAATGTAGAGGAGGTGTTTGACCTGTCAAATGACTCTGTTACAAAAACCAAACTTGTCATCGATGGAGGTAATGTGATTATGTGCGGTGACAAGATAATTATGACCGACAAGATTTTTGTTGAGAACTCTGGTTTCAGCAAAGAAGATGTTGCTGCAGAAATCGAAAGAGTCTTCTCTGCAAAACTTGTAGTTATTCCTTGGGACAAAGAAGAGAAATTTGGACATGCTGATGGAATGGTCCGATACGTTTCGGATAATCATGTGCTTATAAACAATTACAAAGATATAGATCCTGAATTGAGACTAAAGATTTTGGATGCACTTAGCCCATACTTTTCACAGATTTCTGAACTTGAATATGGTTCTGCACAAAGAGTTAATAGTTGGGCTCATATCAATTATCTTCAGGTTAATAATTTGATCTTTGTTCCTCAATTGGAGATACCCAGTGACAAACTTGCCATAGAGCAAATATCTCGCATTTTCCCCGATTCTACAATTATACCAATAGAGGTAAAGGGAATAGTGAAAAAAGGTGGAGCACTAAATTGTGTATCTTGGAACTATTATAATAATTAATCTTTAAACTATAACAATATGTCAGATTTAATTTCAGGTTACTTGTTCTATTCATTAGCCGTAGTAGCATTAATTGTCATTGTAGGTGGAGGTATCTTTCTTATATTACGTCCATTGGTTTTATGGTATTTCAAAATATACTCGATAGAGTCTGAATTACAAGAGAATAATGCTTTATTAAGGGGTATTCTTGATGAATTGGCCAAAAAGAATGTACAAACGCCATCTTCTTACCAACCAAAAGAAGACTATAGCAAGTATATGCCTAGGTAAAAAGGAAATAGTCAAATGTGAGGTTGAAAAATTTACGTTTTTCTATATTATTGCTTTAGTTTGAGAAAACATTTTAGATATATTGGTTTCGTTTACTCCACTTTATATATAAAGAGGTCTAAACTAAACCTATTTTCCCACGCAGAAATTTTTAAAGATATTTCCTAATACTTCGGGGGTGGTTATTTGGCCGCCAGTGATTTCAGCAAGGATGTCGAGAGTCTGACGGAGATTCTCGCTAAGTAGGTCGCCGCTCATTTGCATGTTGAGGCCTTCGATGACGCGCTGGATGGACTCGTGGGCTCGGATGAGGGCATTGTAGTGGCGGGCGTTGGTGATGATGACATCGGAGTCGGAGGTCTTGGGGGCGGCGGCTATGAGTTGCTGCTTCAGGGTTTCGAGACCTATGCCGAATTTGGCTTGGAAAGCTGGGGTCTTGTTCTCAATGTGGATGACGGTCTGGTCGTTGTTGGTCTCGATGTCGGGGTAGGGGACGCCGGGCTCTTTCATGAGCAGGATGATGCGGGCACGGCGAACGGCGGCAATAGAGCGCTCAATGCCGAGGTTCTCTATCTGGTCGTTGGTGTGGCGGATGCCTGCGGTGTCGATGAATCGGAATGTGATGCCACCCAGTTGAATGGCGTCTTCGATGGCATCGCGGGTGGTACCTTGAATGTCGCTCACGATGGCGCGCTCTTCACCAAGTAGCGCATTGAGCAGGGTGCTCTTGCCTACGTTGGGTGCACCGATGATGGCTACGGGGATGCCGTTCTTCAGGGCGTTACCGGTCTGGAAGGTTTCAGCCAGATGTGTGATGTGTGAATCTGTCTGCTGTGCCAGATGGAGCAGTTCGCTGCGGTCGGCAAATTCGAGGTCTTCGTGGTCGGAGAAGTCTAACTCGAGCTCTAACAGACTGGTCAGGTGCAATAGTTGCTCACGGAGTCTGGATAACTCGCTGCTGATGCCGCCACGCAATTGGCTCATTGCCAGCTGGTGGGTAGCACGATTGGATGAGGCAATGAGGTCGGCAACAGCTTCAGCCTGTGAGAGATCCATTTTCCCGTTAAGATATGCACGCATGGTGAATTCTCCTGGACCTGCTATGCGGCAGCCATTCTGTACCAAAAGCTCTAATACCTTGTTTAATATGTAGCGGGAACCGTGACAACTAATTTCTACCGAATCTTCACCTGTGTAGGAGTGGGGCGCATGAAAGATGGTTAATAATACTTCGTCAACGACAACATCACCATCCATAAGCCGCGTGAAGTGAACGGTGTTAGGCAAAGCGTCATGCAGACTAACGGCGCTAAGTGAAGAAACCGCATCTAAGGCCTGTGAGCCTGAGATGCGGATGATGCCGAGAGCACCACCTGGTGCTGTTGCTACTGCGCAGATGGTGTCGTTGCTATTCATAGTTAAATACGGTCGAGAACTTTCTGGATGATAGTATCGATGGAGCTCTTATAGTCAGTATTCATCTTCTGTGCATAGCGGTTAGCGATGACCATGCAGCAAGTCATGGCCTTATGACCGAGGAGGGCAGCGAGACCTGCAAGTGCCGATGACTCCATCTCGAAATTACAAATCTTCATGCCATCATACTCGAAGGCTTCAATCTTCTTGTTCTGCTCGGGGTCAGCCACTGCGGCACGCAACTGACGTCCCTGAGGACCATAGAAGCCGCCACATGCAATGGTGTAGCCCTTCACCATATCGTCAGCTGCAACACGGTTGATAAGCTCCTGGTCTGCTACTGCAACATACGGAGCACCCTTGATGGGATCCCACTGCATGTGTTTCTTGAAGACTTCTTCCATCTTAAGGTCACACACCTGATTGCGTCCTGCATAGAAATTGAGTAAGCCGTCGAAGCCGATGCTCTTGACGGAGGCGATGAACGACCCTGTAGGCGTAAAGGGTTGAAGACCACCGCAAGTACCGATACGTACCATAGTCAGCGTGCGGTGCTGCTCTTTTTCTTCGCGTGTGTTGTAGTCGATATTTGCCAGCGTGTCAAGCTCGTTGACTACGATGTCGATGTTGTCACATCCGATGCCGTGACTCTGAGCGGTGATACGTTTGCCTTTATACATACCCGTAATGGTATGGAATTCGCGGCTGGATACTTCATGCTCGATGCTGTCGAAGTGGGCTGCCACAGTATTTACACGTGCAGGGTCGCCAACAAGGATTACCTTATCTGCCAGGAATTCGGGTTTCAGGTGAAGGTGGAAACATGATCCATCACCATTGATAATGAGTTCTGACTCAGGAAAATGTTTTTTTGCCATAGTATTAAAATATATTAGTGAGTTAATTGATAATAGGCAAAGGTACTAAATTCTGTCAGAATATAGACTTTTGTGTGCAGACAATTAAGGATATTTAATACTCTATGAGTTTCCCTTCGCTCTCTAAGGCATGAAATATGTTATACCGTACCTCCATGTTTTCTTGCTCCATCTGCTCAAAAAGACGGGCTGCTGTGGTGCGTTGTGTGCTACGCTCGAAGGGGCATAACTTGATTTGTTTTTCGTAACCATGCAGTTCAGCGTACTGACGGATGTCGGCTTCTTTGCAGATGCATAAGGGACGAATGATGGTGAGCGGCATCTTGCGCATCTTTATTTTTGCAGGCATGGTTGAGAAGTGACCGTGATAGGCAAGGTTCATGAGTGCTGTATGGATAAGGTCGTCCTGATGATGTCCCAAGGCAATCTTCGTGCACCCTAACTCCTGTGCCAGCCGAAAGAGCTGCTTACGACGTTGCCATGAACAAAGAAAGCATGCAGGCTTTTCTTTGAGAGAGGGATGATGAGCAGGAGGTGAAGTCTCAAACGAAGTGGTGACGATGTGTAGCGGAACGCCTCGGTCTTGGCAGAAGCGCTGCAGGAAGCTGGTGTCAGTCTCGTAACTCACATTTTGCATCCTCACATGCAGTGCTGTTATGCGAAAGTGGGGAACGTGGATTTTAGAACGGCGTGCTAGAAACTCCAAGAGGCATAAAGAGTCTTTACCGCCCGACAATCCGACAAGGATATGGTCACCCTCGTCTATAAGCTGGTATTGCCCCAGCGCCTTGTTAAACGTCTTCCAAAGCCGTTCGTCAAGTGTCATGCGCTTACTTCATAAATACCAAATAGACAGCACAGATGATGAGGAAGAATGCCAGGATATGGTTCCAGTGCAAGTGAGTGCCTTGAAACATGATATTGGCAACGATGCAGAAGACAGCCAGCGAGATACATTCCTGGATAACCTTCAGCTGAATAAGGCTGAAGGGACCTCCGTTTTCAATAAAACCGATGCGGTTGGCAGGAACTTGGCAGCAATACTCAAAGAAGGCGATACCCCATGAGAATACGATAACAGCAATCAGCGGCCAATTGCTGGAAGTTCCAGACTCCTGCAATTTCAAATGCCCATACCAAGCTAGCGTCATGAAGACGTTGCTTAGTATGAGCAGTATGATAGTATACAATCCGTTCATTTCTTCTGGAGGTATTCATGCATATTGGCAGCAGCCCGACGGCCGTCTCCCATTGCAAGGATAACGGTAGCACCACCGCGCACGATGTCGCCGCCAGCGAAAATCTCCCCACGAGACGACTGCATTTCCTCTGAGACTACAATCGTGTTCTTACGTCCCAATTCAAGTCCAGGAATAGACTTCGGAACAAGCGGATTTGGCGATACACCGACAGCCACGATGACCTGGTCGACATCGAGCGTAACAGTCTTGCCTTCGACGGGAACAGGTGAGCGACGTCCTGAAGCATCGGGCTCACCCAGCTCCATCACTTGCAGAACGGCTTGTCTTACGGCACCATTCTCATCAGCGATATACTCAATGGGGTTATGCAGCGTCAGGAATTTGATACCTTCTTCCTTCGCGTGCTTCACTTCCTCCAAACGTGCAGGCATCTCCACCTCAGAACGGCGATAAACGAGTGTCACATCGGCACCCAGACGCTTAGCGGTGCGGCAAGAGTCCATAGCGGTATTGCCACCGCCTACTACGAGTACACTCTTGGCAGGATTCAGAGGGGTGTCGGTAGCAGGATTGGCAGCGTCCATCAGGTTGACACGCGTCAGATACTCATTGGATGACATGATGTTAATGGAGTTCTCACCAGGTATGTTCATGAAATTGGGAAGGCCGGCACCCGAGCCTACGAAGATGCCCTTAAAGCCTTGCTGCTCGAGTTGTTCAACGCTGATGGTCTTGCCGACAATCACATCAGTCTGGAAGTGAACGCCCATCTTGGCGAGGTTATTGATTTCAACATCAACAATCTTGTTGGGCAAGCGGAACTCAGGAATGCCATATTTCAACACGCCACCGATTTCGTGAAGCGCCTCGAAGACATAGACATCATATCCCTTCTTCACCATATCGCCGGCAAACGACAGTCCTGCAGGACCAGAACCCACAACGGCAATCTTCATGCCGTTGGCAGGAGCGATGTCGGGCAGCGAGATGTTGCCGCTCTCGCGTTCGAAGTCAGCAGCAAAACGCTCCAGATAGCCAATAGCCACAGCGGGCTCGTTCATCTTCAGGTGTATACATTTGCTTTCGCACTGCTTCTCCTGCGGACATACACGACCGCAGACAGCGGGCAGGGCAGAGGTGTTCTTCAGCACTTTGGCAGCAGCCAGGAATTGTCCACGCTCAATGTTCTTGATGAACGACGGAATGTTGATGTTGACAGGACAACCTTCCACACAAGTGGGCTTTGCACAGTCAAGACAACGCTTTGCCTCGGTCATCGCCATTTCCTTGGTGAGACCAATGTTTACCTCTTCGGTACGTGTGGTAGCACGATAGACAGGGTCTAGTTCGGGCATTACTACACGTTCGATGGCGGTACGCTCCTTGGGTTTCATGCTCTTGCGAAGCTCCTCACGCCAAGCAGCATTACGGTCTGTCAGGATGTCGATGGTGTCGTTCGTTGGGTCGTCATCCATCACGATGTCGGTAGTTTTCTCGATGGGGGAGCCATCGAGCACAGTATTATGCTCCAGATGCTCTTCGAAATGAGCCAGCTCTTCCTGCTCCTCGCGCTTGAAAGTACCCATACGTTTGAACATCTCGTCCCAGTCAACAAGTGCACCGTCGAACTCAGGACCATCAATGCAGACGAACTTCGTCTTACCTCCAATGGTCAGTCGGCAAGCGCCACACATACCCGTACCGTCAACCATGATGGTGTTTAGGCTGACTTCGCAGGGAATATTGTGTTTCTGGGCGGTGAGGTTTGAGAACTTCATCATGATGGGAGGACCAATGGCGAACACCTTGTCGACATGCTCCTGTTCGAAGAATTTCTCCATACCGACGGTTACTACGCCCTTCTCGCCGTAAGAACCGTCATCCGTCATGATGATGACCTCGTCACTGCTCTCGCGAACCTTGTCTTCCAGGATAATCAAGTCCTTGCTACGTCCTGCCATCACACTGAGGACACGGTTGCCGGCAGCCTTCAGTGCCTGAATGATAGGCAGCATAGGAGCAACGCCAAGCCCTCCGCCAGCACATACCACCGTGCCATACTTCTCAATGCGCGTAGGATTTCCAAGAGGACCAACGACGTCAGCCACGAAATCACCCTCGCCAAGTGCGCAGAGTTTCTTTGATGACAGACCCACCATCTGAACCACCAGCGTAATGGTGCCTTTCTCAATATCAGCACCGGCAATGGTCAGCGGCATGCGCTCACCCTTCTTGTCAACACGCACAATGACGAAGTTTCCGGCTTTTCGGCTCTTCGCAATGAGCGGGGCTTCAATCTCGAAAAGAAAGACCTTTTCCGAGAATTGTTCTTTTCTGATAATCTTATTCATATTTGTTTAGTCTTTGTTGGTTCAATCTATGATGTCACAACCCATATAGGGCACCAGTGCAGCAGGCACCTTGATGCCGTTCTCAGTCTGGTTGTTCTCCAGCAGTGCGGCAACGATGCGCGGCAAGGCAAGGGCAGACCCGTTGAGCGTATGACAGAGTTCCGTCTTCTTCGTCTCACTGTTACGATAGCGGCACTTCAGACGATTGGCCTGATAGGTGTCGAAGTTAGACACCGATGAAACCTCGAGCCAGCGGCCTTGTGCTTCAGAATAAACCTCAAAGTCGTAGCATATTGAACTTGTGAAACTCTGGTCACCACCACACAGCAACAGGATGCGATAAGGCAATTCCAACTTCTTCAGCAGACCCTCAACGTGTTCCAACATCTCCTTGTGGCTCTGTTTGGAATGCTCAGGCTTGTCAATGCGTACAATCTCAATCTTCGAGAATTCATGCAGGCGGTTCAATCCGCGAACATCCTTACCGTAGCTTCCTGCTTCACGACGGAAGCACTCGGTATAAGCGCAGTTCTTGACGGGCAGCTGCGACTCATCGAGGATGACGTCACGATAGATGTTTGTTACGGGAACCTCAGCTGTTGGTATGAGGTAGAAATCATCGACCTCACAATGGTACATCTGTCCTTCCTTGTCAGGCAGCTGTCCCGTGCCATAGCCAGAAGCCGCATTCACAACCGTAGGGGGCATAATCTCGGTATACCCTGCCTTACGTGCCTCGTCAAGGAAGAAGTTGATGAGTGCGCGCTGCAGCCGTGCTCCCTTGCCGATATAGACAGGAAATCCTGCACCGGTAATCTTAACGCCCAGGTCGAAGTCGATGAGGTTGTATTTCTTTGCCAGCTCCCAATGGGGCAGTGGATTAGCGATGCCGAGTGAGGGGTTGACATTCCAGTTACCTACAGTATCATCGGGACCGCACTCTTTCAGGTTCGACTTCACAACGCGGTTGTCTTCAGCAGCACTTCCCTCCGGCACCTCGTCATAAGGGATATTAGGAATCTGGCAGAGCAGACGAGTCATCTCTTCCTGGGCATCGTTCATCTGCTGTTCCAACTGCTTGTTAGTCTCCTTCATCTCAGAAACCTGTGCTTTGATGGTTTCAGCTTCAGTCTTCTTACCTTCCTTCATGAGTCCTCCGATCTGTGCTGCCATCTTCTTGGCTTCCGACAGGTTCTTGTCCAATTGCTGCTGAGCTTCACGCCGCCGTTTGTCAACAGCCAATACCTCGTTGACAGCCTCTTTGGCACCCTTGAAATGTTTCTTCTCCAATCCGCGAATCACGCGGTCAGTCTCCTCAGTAATGAGTTTTAGTGTAAGCATAAAATTGATTTCCTATTTTGAGATTTATATTTTCGATTCAGAATTTCCGTGCAAAGGTACAAATTAGTGGGCAAAGTGCCAAATTTATTTGTTCTTTATTAGTTGTGAAAGACTTTTTTCATCCATTACATCAGGGAGCAGCTGTTGCACATACGTGCGTGGCCAGTCGTGCAGGTGAAAGCGCTCCTTATCATATAGCAGAAGGTCAGCGTCAATCGTCACACGTCCCTTATCCCTGCCCGTTTCTCTTTCCAGCTGTTTTAGCAAGACTTCCAGTTCACTGGCAGTAAGCGTTGTGTATCCTTTCAGCAACCGATTCATGTACCAGTGTCCTGACCCTTTGATGTCGGCAGTCCATAATTTCCTACTGAAAGACACGTCTTGCAGCACCATACATAAACGTTCAGAGGTCCACTGAATGTGAACACTCTGTTGACAGTTGGAACCCAGGGAAATAAGGACACGATGCATCACTATTGCTTATAATCTGGTTTTCTCGGTTATGATGCCGTGACGATAGGCGTATAGCAATTCGCGCAGGTCAGCTATCTGAGCTCTTAACTCAGCACCCTTGTCAGTATCGTTAACCATCATGCGATGGGCTGAGAGTTCAACGAGCCTCGTGGTTGACTTGATGTCAATTCCACGCTGAATGGCGTCTTCGGCATTGAGGAAGGGCTCGTGCTGCACCAGTTCAAAGCCGCGGCTATGATACACCAGCGTATAGCCGGCAATGCCCGTCTCCGAGTGATACGCCTGCGAGAAGCCCCCATCGATAACCATCAGCTTACCGCCTGCCTTGATAGGGTTCTCTCCCTTCGAGGCGTGAACAGGAACATGTCCGTTGATGATGTGTCGGTTTTCACCCGTCACGCCAAAGGCATCGAGAATGCGATCGCAGACATCCTCAGAGTCACGAAGTTGGAAATAGTAGCCTTTCTCCTCCTTGTACATGCTCTTATCCGTGAGGAAGTAACGCTCAAAGGTAGCCATCTTAGACTTATCGAAGAGGGGAGAGTCCTTGCCACACCACAGATACAGGAAGTAATCGCGGGCATAGAGTCGCAGGTCTTTCTCCGTATCGCTTTCAAAAGCAGCACGCACCAACATTCCAATGTTGTGCATCAGGTCTTTACCTTTGTATCGTTCCCCATTGTATAGCTCCACTTCTTTCAGTGAGCCATCGGCGTTGAGCGGGCAGGAAGCATGGAACAGCAAGTTCTGGTTACAAATGCTATACATGCAGCCGTGTGAAAGAATCATCTTGATGTGCTTCTGCAGCTTCTCGCTCACACGGAACGAGTGGTGCAGGCGTTCCATCAGCACCATTTCCTCACCAGTCAACTCACAGGGGTTCTTTGGGTCGATGGTAGGAAAGTTACACGACGTCATCTCGTAATCCTTTCCATCAATGACCAAGACACCACGCTTGTAATCGATGTAGTCCAACAGACAACGGTCTTGCATCTGCCATTCGGGGCGGCGCTTGAAGATTTGCGCCTCTTTCTTAAACTGAATGACGGAGATGGCCTTATGCATTTGTGCCGTCAGTCGTTGATATTTCTCAGTCATGTCGTTGCCCTTCATCAACTTAGGATAGAACTCCGTGCACGGGTCGTCCTTATACACCTCCATAGCGAAGGTGGCCAGCGGTACTAGATTGATGCCATAAGCCTCTTCAATGGTTGTCAGATTGGCATAGCGCAACGAGAGGCGCAGTACGTTGCAGATGCAGGCATTGTTGCCAGCACACGCTCCCATCCACAGAATGTCGTGATTGCCCCACTGGATGTCCCAAGAGTGCAGCGGTTTCAAGGTATCCAGGATGATGTGTGCACCAGGTCCTCTGTCGTAGATATCACCTAGAATGTGCAGCTGGTCAATAGACAAGCGCTGTATGACATTACAGATGGCAATGATGAAGTCGTCGGCCCGTCCTGTGGAGATGATGGTGTCGACAATACCGCTGACATAGGCTGCCTTATCAATGTCATCAGGGCGTTCGTGCAGCAGTTCTTCGATGATGTAGCCAAACTCAGTGGGCAGTGCCTTGCGAACCTTAGAACGGGTATATTTCGACGACACATCACGGCAGACGCTAACCAATCGGTGAATGGTGATGTGGTACCAGTCAGCAATGTCGGGTTCTGCCTCCTTGATGCGTTGTATCTTTTCTTCCGGATAGTAAATGAGCGTGCAGAGTTCGCGCAGCTCGGACTCGCGGATGCCGCTCTTGAACAGTTCGGTCACCTTTCTGCGAATGTTACCCGACGCATTCTTCAATACATGCTTGAAGGCTGCACTCTCTCCATGCAGATCTGCCAGGAAGTGCTCTGTACCTTTAGGCAGGTTCAGAATGGCCTCCAAGTTGATAATCTCAGTAGACGCTGCTGCGATTGTCGGAAAAGACGTAGACAGGAGTTGCAGGTAGTGCATATCCCGATTCGTATGTGTTTTATTCTTCATAGCTATTTATTAAGTATTATCATATTTTTAAGTGGTTTTCTATTTGTTTTCTCATCTGCTTTGTCGTGCGGTCGTTCAGGGGCTGCATAGGCATGAAACCCTCCGTCAGACCAGTAAAATCAGCCATGAGTTGCATGAGTCGTGCAGCCAACTTCAGCAGTTTTCGCTCCTGCAGCTCCTCACACAACAGACCTTCATCAACAGGATAAGACCGCAGTTCTTTATCCAATTCAGCCAGATGAGCAATGGTTAGACAACGGCGTTGCCATATCTTCTTGAACTGTCGGAAGGTAGCTATCAGTCGCTGTTTTTCCGATACGAAGCTGCTACCGATGGATTGCTCTATCGAAGGCATCTCCTCGTAGCCTTGCGGCAGGAAATAGGGGATGTTGGCGGCATCGATGTCGGGCGCCTCAAAGCGCAGAATATTTATGCCGTGCTTGATGACATCCGTCAGATGTTCCTGATGGGCAAAGCAGAGCAGCTTGCGCCAGTCTTCCTGCGTCATCGAAATCAGGTCGCCTTCTATCCAGCGCCTGTCGCTTGTAATGCCAGCCTTGATGAACTGGCGTAACATGTAGACCGTCTGCTCGTTCATCACCTCCAGCTGGTTAGAGTCCATCACCTTGCGATAGACGTCGTCCAACAAGCGTGCAGCCTCTTGTGGCGTTGTGGTGTTTGTGAGCTGTGGGTTGCGAATGATGACAATCCTGGGGTTCCATCCCAGTCTGAGCAGACACTCCTCTTCCATTTTGCCCTGTACGATGACGGCATACGCCTTGTTGACTATCCAGCGCTGGTAGAGCAGCTTTTTAGGCAGTTTCTCTTTCCAATACCCATGTTCGACGACCCATGGCTCCAGCTGTCCCATCGGCGAGAACACCAGTCTCGTGCCGCGTTTCACGGCCATGCGAGCAACCTGCCAAGCCTGGTACTGCCAACAGCCATGAATGTGCAGGATGTCGTAGTGCAGGTCCTGCAGCTGCTGCATGACTTCGGCTCGCTGTTCCTGCGGGGTGTCGGTATGGTATTGAAGAACTCTCATGTGTGTATGTGTTATATTTCGTCACTCATGTAGCCAACGGGCAGCTTACGGCAATTATAGCCCGATGCCATGATTTCGCCGTATGCACCCGCTGAGCGTATGGCCAGCAGGTCGCCGCGCTGAGCCTTGTTCAGGTCTATTTGCTTGGCAAAGACATCGGTCGACTCACAGATGGGTCCCACCACGTCGTAAGCCTCCATGGGCAGCTCGCTGCTGATGTTTTCTATCTTGTGATATGCCTGATACAAGGCGGGGCGTATCAAGTCCGTGAAGCCAGCGTCAACGATGCAGAACTTCTTGCACGTGCCTTCTTTAATATATAATGTACGCGTAATGAGTGTACCACACTGTCCAACGACGGCACGTCCCAGTTCGAAGTGCAGCGTCTGTCCGTTGCGCAACTTCAGCTTCTTGGCATAGGTGTCAAAGTAGTCTTTGAAGTCGGGCAGGGGTACGCGGTTGGGGTGCTGATAGTCAATGCCCAGTCCGCCGCCTACGTTGATGTGTTCAACGCGAATGCGATGTTTATCCAGCGTGTCCTGCAGTTCATTCACACGGTTGCACAGCGCTTCGAAGTCGGACATGTCGAGAATCTGCGACCCGATGTGGAAGTGCAGTCCCACCACCTTGACATGACTCATGTGGACGGCTTTCTCGATGACGTTCAGCATGTCGCTCATCGGAATGCCGAACTTGTTTTCAGCCAGTCCTGTGGTGATGTTGGCATGGGTATGTGCGCCTACGTTCGGATTCAGTCGGAAAGCCACGGGAGCCACTTTTCCCTTCGCGGCAGCCAACTCGTTGATAACCTCCAACTCAGGACAGCTTTCCACATTGAAGCAGAAGATGTCGTTGTCCAGTCCGAGGTTAATCTCCCAGTCGCTCTTGCCCACGCCGGCATACACTATTTTACTGGCAGGGAACCCAGCCCGCAGTGCGGCTTCTATCTCTCCGCCGCTCACGCAGTCGGCACCCAGTCCTGCCTCACGAATGATGCGCAGCACGCTGGGGTTGGCGTTTGCCTTTACGGCATAGTGTACGCAGAAGCCTTCGTGCTTTTGAGCCTCGCCGTTGATGGTGCGGAGTGTTTCTCTCAACAATTCAGCATCATAGTAATAGAATGGTGTCTCCATTCTTTGGAATTTGTCTATAGGAAAAATTCCCTTCATAGTTTGTGTTGATTCTTTCTTTTTTTAATGATGCCTGCTACTATTTACGCCTCCTTGTTGTTGAACAGCGTGTCGCTAAGCGCCTGCAGTGCACGCTTCTTGTCTTCCTCGCGGATGAGGAACGAGATGTTGTAGTTAGAGCCTCCGTAGCTAATCATGCGCACGGGGATGTTCTTCATAGCCTCCAGCACCTGTGTTTCGAATCCGATGTTAGACCAGTCAAGGTCACCCACGACACAGACGACGCACATGCCCGTATCTACGGTCACCGTACCGTATTTTTTCAGTTCGTCTACGATTTCGCCCAGATGTGTCGAGTTGTCGATAGACATCGAGACGCCGACCTCGGAGGTGCATACCATGTCGATGGGCGTCTGGTAGCTCTCGAAGATTTCGAAGACCTTGCGCAGGAAACCCGTTGCCAGCAGCATGCGGCTCGACTTGATTTTCACGGCAATGATGTTGTCCTTGGCGGCTACGGCCTTTATCTTGCCGTATTCCGTCTTGTTGCTGATGGTCGTACCCTCGGCATCAGGCTGCATGGTGTTCAGCAGGCGCACAGGGATGCCTGCATATTTGGCAGGCTGAACGCAGGTGGGGTGTAGAATCTTGGCACCGAAATATGCCAGCTCGGCAGCCTCTTCGAAGTGCAGCTGATGAACGGGTTCCGTCTTGTCGACCACGCGCGGGTCGTTGTTGTGCATGCCATCGATGTCGGTCCAGATTTGTATCTCCTCGGCGTTAAGAGCCGCACCAATGAGTGATGCGGTGTAGTCGCTGCCTCCACGCTGCAGGTTGTCCACCTCGCCATAAGCATTGCGGCAGATGAAGCCTTGAGTGATGTACACTTGCTGGCCTTCGTTTTTCTCCATGACGGCAGCCAGTTTCTCCTTGATGTAGACGGGGTCTGGCTCCGAGTTCTTGTCCGTGCGCATGAAGTCCAGTGCATTGAGCAGTACGGCCTTGATGCCTTGCTCCTTCATGTAGTTGACCACCATGTTGGTCGACATCATTTCGCCCTGTGCCACGATGCTCTTCTCCTCGAAGCTGGTAAACAGCTCCTTGGTGAACGAGCGCAGGTAGTTCATCTCGCTCTGCAGGAACTCGCGTGTCTGTTCCTTCATCGCATCGGTAGCGTAAAGCTCGTCAACATGCTTCATGTATTTGCGTTCCAGCTGGTTGATGACCTCGTTGGCACCATCAGGGTTCTTTTTGTACAGATAGTCGGAGATTTCGACCAGCGAGTTGGTCGTTCCCGACATGGCTGACAACACCACGAAGACAGGTTCGCCCGACTTGGTCACTAAATTCGTTACTTCCTTCATGCGAGCCGGTGTTCCTACCGACGTACCGCCAAACTTCATTACCTTCATAATTGTATCTTTGTTTTTTTTCTGTGTTTCTGTTGTTTTGTCAAATGGGCAGCTCTTCACGTACGCTGTAGTCGACGGCTGCGGTCTGCTCGGGTTCTTCGTCTTCATAGAGTGCCATCGTGTTATAGGTCTCGGTGATGTCCTCCAGTCTGCCGTCTATGCAGCGATAGACGATGCCCGGATACTCCTTGAGCAGTGCGATGTTATGGGTCGACATAACGACTGCGGTTCCTGTTTGTGTTACTTGGCGCAGCAGTTGAATGATGTTGACCTGTGTCTCCTGATCCAGGTTGCCTGTGGGTTCGTCGGCGACGATGAGCTTGGGGTGGTTCAGTACGGCGCGTGCGATTGCTATGCGTTGCTGCTCACCTCCCGAGAGTTCGTGGGGGTAGCGGTCGGCAAAGTCTTGCATGCCAACATCTTCCAGCACGTCATTGATGCGCTCGTCAATCTCGTCGTTCTTCTTCCATCCGGTAGCTTTCAGTACAAACTTCAGGTTCTCATAGACCGTGCGGTCTCCCAGCAGTTGGAAGTCTTGAAAGATGACGCCCATCTGTCTGCGCAGCGCTGGTACATACTTGCGTTTCAAGTGGCGCAGGTCGTGATTCAAGACGAAGGCGTTTTCGGCCTCGTCCTCGACATCCATTTCAAAGTAGATGGTCTTCAGCAGCGAGCTCTTGCCAGAGCCTACGCGTCCTATGATGTAAATAAACTCACCCTCGTCAACGTGGAAGTTGATGTCTTTCAGCACGGGGGCTCCGTCTTTGTGGTAGATGTCTACCTTCTTGTAGTCTATCAGCATACTGTGTGTTTATTGTTTGTTTTCTTCGATATTTCGATGTTAAAAAACGCTATTTCATCTTGCCTGCGGCCTTGGCTTCACGGCGCTGCTTGTCCCACTCGGGGTCGTGGCGACGGTGCAGTTCTTCGGCTACATCCTCGATGCGCAGCCCCTTCTCGGTCAGCATGACTATCAGGTGGTACAGCAGGTCGCTGGCTTCGTACACCAGGTGGTCTGTGGTGCCGTTGGTGGCTTCGATGACGGTCTCCAGCGCCTCTTCGCCTACCTTTTGTGCTATCTTGTTGATGCCTTTGTTAAACAGGCTGGTGGTATACGAGCCTTCGGGCATCTCGTGTTTCCGTTGTTCTATGAAGTCCTGCAACTCGGCGAGGAAGGGCAGGGGAGAGGCGGCGTCCTGCGTGCGGAGGGCTGACAGCGGTGTGTTTTCTTCGCCCCAGCAGGTGTCGGTACCCGTATGGCATGTAGGACCTATGGGGTTCACGTGCACCAGCAGCGTGTCGTTGTCGCAGTCTATCTTCATGTCGACCAGGTTCAAGTAGTTTCCGCTGGTCTCGCCCTTGGTCCACAGCGTCTTTCGTGTGCGGCTCCAGAAGGTGACGTGCCCTGTTGCCAACGTCTTCTGGTAGGCTTCTTCGTTCATGAAGCCCAGCATGAGCACGTTTCTCGTCGTAGCGTCTTGTATGATGGCGGGTACCAGTCCGCCCATCTTGTCAAAGTCTATTTTCATATTCTTACGTTGATTCCGTTGTTCTTTAGATATTGCTTCAGTTCCGGTACGGATATCTCGCCGAAGTGGAATACCGATGCTGCCAGTGCGGCATCGGCATGTCCCTCGTTGAAGACATCAAGAAAGTGCTCCTTCCTGCCTGCACCTCCGCTGGCAATGACGGGTATCGAGAGGCTGTCGCTGAGCCGTCGCAGCGCTTCGTTGGCATAGCCGTTCTTCGTGCCGTCGTGGTTCATCGAGGTAAACAGTATCTCGCCTGCGCCACGCTCCTGTGCCTCGTGAGCCCACTCGAAGAGTCCGCGCTCGGTGCGCTCTCTTCCGCCCTTCAGGTAGCAGTGCCAGCCATCGTCGTCCAGTCGGGCATCGATAGCCACGACACAGACCTGCGAACCAAAGCGTGTGGTGATTTCGTTGATGAGTTCTGGGCGGCGTAGGGCTGCGCTGTTGATGCTCACCTTGTCGGCACCGGCATAGAGCAGCCGTTCGACGTCCTTCAACTCGTTGATGCCTCCGCCTACGGTAAAGGGGATGTTGATGGTCTCTGCCACACGTGTCACCATCTCGGTGAAGGTCTTTCGGCCCTCAAAGCTGGCTGTAATGTCAAGGAAGCAGAGCTCGTCGGCACCTTGCTCTGAGTAGGCTTTCCCCAGTTCCACGGGGTCACCTGCTGCGCGCAGGTTGACGAAGTTGGTGCCTTTGACGGTCTCACCATCTTTTACGTCTAGACACGGTATGATGCGTTTTGCCAATCCCATTTTGATTTACAATTTTACTATTTACAATTTACAATTGATTTAGTTGATTTACAATTTTACTATTTACAATTACTTTTTTACATTTTCACTGACAAGCTGCCTTAGGTCTATGCGCCCCTCGTAGATGGCTTTGCCAAAGACGACGGAAGGGATGCCGGCAGCCTCCAGTGCACGGATGTCGTCAATGCTCGACACGCCGCCGCTGGCTATAAGGTGCAGCTGGGGGTATGTCTTCATCACGCTCGTGTATAGGTCGATGGCAGGTCCTTGCAGGGTGCCGTCTTTTGATATCTCTGTACACAGCACGTTTTTTACGCCTGCGTCGATGTAGCGTTTCAGAAAGGGCAGCAGGTCTTCGGTGGAGTCGTCCTTCCAGCCGTTGATGCTTATCTTGCTGTTTCGCACGTCGGCCCCCAGAATGATGCGCTCCGCACCGTACTTCGCCAGCCATCCCAGGAACCTATCGGGGTCTGTGACGGCAATGGAACCTATGGTGACCATCTGTGCACCGTTGCTGAAGGCTGTCTCGATGTCTTCGTCGGTCTTGATGCCGCCCCCGAAGTCTACTGCCAGCCGTGTCTGCATCGTGATGTCGTGAAGTACCTGGCTGTTGACGATGTGCTTTGACTTCGCGCCGTCAAGGTCAACGACGTGCAGGCGCTTGAAGCCTAACGCCTCGAACTCCTTGGCAACCTCGGCGGGCGCGTCGCGGTAGACGGTCTTCTGCGTGTAGTCGCCTTTAGTCAGGCGTACGCACTGACCGTTGATGATGTCGATGGCGGGAACAAGTTCTATCATTTTTTGATGTTTGATGTTTATGACTTGAAACTTGAATCTTGAAACTTATAATTACTCTATGTTGAGGAAGTTCTGCAACAGCTGTTCACCCACCTTGCCACTTTTCTCGGGATGGAACTGGCAGGTGTAGAAATTATTCTTGTGCAGCGCGGCGGAGTAGGGCAGGATGTAGTCGGCTACGGCTGCGGTATCGGCACACAGCGGCACGTAGTAAGAGTGGACGAAGTAGACGTAGGGCTCGTCACCCAGTCCCTTAAACAGTGGGCATGGCGCACCTTTCAACTTTAAACTTTCACCTTTCAACTTTAAACTTTCTCCTTTCAACTTTAACGCGTTCCACCCCATGCACGGAACCTTGTCCTCATGGCGTTCGGGCTGGAATCGCTTCACGTCAACGTTGAAGACGCCGATGCACTGAGTGTCACCTTCTTCGCTATGCTGGCACAATAGCTGTTGACCGATGCAGATGCCCAGCACGGGTTGGCGCAGACTCCTGATGACCTCGTCGAGACGGCGCTCACGCAAATACCTCATGGCATTGCTTGCCTCGCCCTGTCCTGGAAAGATGACGCGGTCGGCATTTGCCAGCTGCTCGGCATCGTCGGTCAGCAGGGGCTCCACACCCAGACGTCGCATGGTGTTGACCACGCTATACACGTTTCCGGCGTTATATTTTACGATTGCTACTTGCATAATAACCTCTCAGTTCTCACCTCTCAGTTCTCAGTTTAACTAAAGATAATCGTCTTGTTCTTGAACGTCAGGATTTTACGCTGGATATGCTTCGACACAGCGTGGCTCAGCACTATCTTCTCAAGATCCTTGCCCTTCAGCACCAGACTCTCGGGAGTGTCCTTATGGGTAATGCGTGTCACATCCTGCTCAATGATGGGGCCTGCATCGAGTTCTGCCGTCACATAGTGGCTCGTGGCACCAATTATCTTCACGCCGCGCTCCCATGCCTGATGGTATGGCTTGGCACCTACGAAGGCGGGCAGGAACGAGTGGTGAATGTTGATGATGTGGTTGGGGTAGGCGGCTATCATCTCGTCGCTGATAATCTGCATGTATCGCGCCAGCACGATAAACGTCACACCCTCCTTGCGCAGCAGCTCCATCTCGGCCTTCTCGACCTCCTCCTTGTTGGAGTGGTCTTTCTTGATAGACCACACGTAGTAGGGGATGCCGAACTGCTCGGCCACATAGCGCAGGTCTTCATGGTTGGACACGATGCAGGGGATGTCGATGTCCCATTCGCCAGCTTTCCAGCGTGCCAAGAGGTCGTACAGACAGTGGCTCATTTTGCTGACGAAGATGGCCATTCTGGGGCGTTTGTCACTGAAGTACAGGCGGCAGCTCATCTGATAGCGCTGCGAATAGAGCGTGTTGATGTATTCCAGAATTTTTTCGCGTGGTATGAGAAAGTTCTCTAACTCCCATTCTATGCGCATAAAGAACATCCCGTCCTGTTTGTCGACATACTGGTCAAGGTAGACGATATTTCCTTGATTGTCGGTGATAAATCTGGTAACTTCCGATATGATACCTGGCTGGTCAGGGCAATGTAGAAGCAGTATTGCTGTTGATTTCATGTTTTTTTTCTTTTATTTGTGCGTACTCATGCGCGCATGCGCATTCAAGAGTGCAAAGGTACAAATATTTCATGGATTAGCCAAATATTTATTGCAAAAATTGCCCAAAACGCTGCATCGTTTCGCGCAAAACGTTATATCGGTTCGCCCGAAACGCTGAATTGGTTTATTCAGCGCGTTTCTGCGATTTGCCCAAAGCATTTCTAAGACTTACTGGCAGAGAAACGTTGCGCAGCTTCTTGGGTGTTTTTGGCGCGCAGCTCCTTGCGCTTTAACAGCGACCATGCGTCCCGCGTCCCATCGTGTCCCATTAAGGTCTAAGCCAATGTGCGCTAAGGAGAGGATCTCTCTAATCATCTGAATATTGATTTATTACATAATCGGCATTATGATAAATAGAAGTAAATGGTGTGAAAAACCGGGGGAAATTAAAGCAAAAGATTTTGTGGATTGCAAAAATATTTGTATCTTTGCAAAGGGTTTGAAAAAATAGCGTAAATACAGTGGCAGGACAAAAATGGCGTAATACAGTGGCAAGGCAACAAAAAACAATAGACGATGATAAAAGATTTCAATTTCTACGCACCGACGCGTGTCGTTTTTGGTAGAGACTCAGAACAACAGATTGGAAAACTGGTCAAGAATTATGGTGGCAACAAAGTGTTGATTCATTACGGCGGAGGCTCGTCCGAACGCTCAGGACTGCTGAACGTTGTACGCGAACAACTGGCTGCACAGCATATTCCGTTCGTTGAAATGGGCGGCGTGGTGCCAAATCCGCTGCTGTCGAAGGTGCAACAAGGCATCGAGACGTGCCGCCACGAGCACGTAGACTTCATCCTGGCAGTGGGCGGCGGCTCGGTCATCGACTCGGCAAAGGCCATCGGCTACGGCGTGCAATACGACGGCGACGTGTGGGACTTCTGGGACGGTAAAGCCACTCCGCAGTCCTGTCTTCCCATCGGCGTGGTGCTGACCATACCGGCAGCCGGCAGCGAGATGTCGAGCAGTTGTGTCATTACGAAGGATGACGGACTCATAAAACGCGGCGTAAACAGTGACCTGTGTCGTTGTAAGTTTGCCGTCATGAACCCTGAACGCACCTTTACGCTGCCACCTTACCAGACGGCTGCGGGAGCTACCGACATCATGATGCACACCATGGAGCGCTACTTCTCCAAGTACGAGGACATGACGCTGACCGATGCCATCAGCGAGGCGTTGCTGCGCACCGTCCGTGATGCAGCGCTGGTGGTTATGGAACATCCTGACGACTATCGCAACCGTGCGCAGATTATGTGGGCAGGCTCGTTGGCACATAACGACTTGACGGAGTGCGGCACTGAGAAAGATTTTGCCACTCACCGACTGGAACACGAGCTCTCGGCACTCTTCGGAGTAACCCACGGCGCAGGACTGGCAGCACTATGGCCTTCGTGGGCGCGTTACGTCATGAAGAAACATCTAAGCCGTTTTGTGCAATTTGCTGGTAATGTGATGGGTATAACCGTTGACTATGCTCACCCCGAGGAGACTGCCGAACGCGGCATCTGTGCCATGGAACAGTGGTATCACAAGATAGGTATGCCGACCTCCATTCACGAACTCTTGGGGCGCGAGATTTCTGCGAAAGAAATTGATATAATGGTTGACAAATGCTCGCGCGGCGGAACCATCACCTTGGGGGCTATGGAGGTGCTCAACAAGGACGACATGCGAGCGATCTACGAAATGGCACGATAAGGTGTTGCTCACCCCCTACTCTGCCAGTGCCCTACTCTTCATAGCGCTTACCCCAGTAGTTTACCATTCGCTCATAAAGTTTCTGCTCCGCAGGCGAGTGTTGCGCCTTCCATAACCGCTCGCCGGTGAGCGCGTCGGGCATATATTGCTGCTTAGTGAAGTGCCCTTGGAAGTCGTGCGGATATTGGTAGCCATCGCTATACCCCAGGTCTTTCATCAGCTGCGTAGGCGCATTTCTGAGGTGCAGCGGTACGGGCAGATTACCCGTCTCGCGAACCACGCTGAGCGCATGGTCAATGCCCAGATAGGCTGAGTTGCTCTTGGGCGAAGTAGCCAGATAGACACAGCACTCAGCCAGCGGAATGCGCCCCTCAGGCCACCCTATCTTCATCACCGTATCGAAGGCGGCATTGGCCAACAGCAAAGCGTTGGGATTGGCCAGTCCGATGTCTTCGGCTGCTGAAATAACCATTCGGCGGGCGATGAACTGCGGGTCTTCCCCACCCTCTATCATGCGAGCCATCCAGTAGAGCGCGGCGTCAGGGTCGCTGCCACGAATGCTCTTGATGAAGGCCGAGATGATGTCGTAGTGCATCTCACCGTCTTTATCGTATGCCAACGGGTTCTGCTGCAGACAGCTGACCACCAGTTCGTCGGTGATGATATTGCTGGATTCGGCTACCAGTTCTAGTATGTTCAGCAACTTGCGCGCGTCTCCCCCACTATACCGCAGCAGGGCTCCCGTCTCGCGCAGCTCGATGTTGCGCTCCTTGAGGTAGACATCCTGCGTAACGGCACGTTGCAACAGCTGCAGCAAGTCGTCCTTCTCGAGCGACTTCAGCACATACAGTTGACAACGGCTCAGCAGCGGGCGGATAACCTCGAAGGAGGGGTTCTCGGTCGTAGCACCAATGAGCGTCACCACACCCTTCTCGACTGCTCCCAGCAGCGAGTCTTGCTGCGACTTGGAGAAACGGTGTATCTCGTCAATGAAGAGTATGGGGGCTGCCTCGTTGAAGAAACGTCCCTTCTGCGCACGTTCTATGACGTCGCGGACATCCTTCACACCACTGGTCACTGCCGACAGCGTGAAGAACGGCGTCTCCAACCGGTTGGCGATAATCTGGGCCAGCGTGGTCTTACCTACCCCTGGAGGACCCCAGAGGATGAACGACGAGATGTGTCCCGAGTCAATCATTTTACGCAAGACGGCACCCTCGCCCACCAGGTGGCGCTGACCTATGTAATCGTCGAGCGTGCGGGGTCTGAGTCTTTCTGCTAACGGTTCTGACATAGCCTTCTAGATGTAAAGTTATAATTATTGACCGCAAAATTACAAAAAAAATGGCAAAAAACTTGTAAAACGCAAAGAAAGTATGTACATTTGCAGAAAAATATAATCTAACTATATTAAGCATGGCAAGAATTAAAGAAAACATCAACGACGGTACGAAGAAAAGTATGAGTGCTAAAGCCGCAAAGTTCAAAGAGCTCGTTGAGGGCAATAACGCGATTGACCTGAAAAACATAACAAAGAGTACGGCATGGGATGTTCAGGAGAATGACGTAATCCGCATGTTAGGAATAGGTTCCAGAGACCCTGAACTGAGAGATAACATGCGACACTACCTCGACATCTTTCGCAGCGCCTTCACCATAGATGAAATCAAGGGCGATGACAAAATGCTCATTGACAAGTACACGAAGCAGGGATTCGAAGTCGGCACGTTCAGTCTGACAGAAGTATCGAAGATAACCGTTGCCATCAAGAAACGTCCCATCTTACGCGTGACGGACCTGACCTATGAGAACATACGCCACATTTCGGCGGCCAAACTCATTGAGGTGTTGGAGCGCAACTTCGGTGGCGGATGGGACTCGCTGTCGCAGTCTATACAGGACATCATCGAGAGCGGATTTGACATCTCGACAACCACACTGCCCAAAGACAGACTGCATAAAAAGGGCGGCATGTACGAGAAAAAAGTGGCCGACGGATATGAAGTCCTGGAAGTGGCAAAAGGCACGTGGGTGGAAGCCATCTTTGCCAAGGTGAAACCCGAGGCCATCAAACCGCGCATGAAGTTTGACGACCCAACCAATGACAATGATGATGACGAAGAGCGCGACCTGGAACTGCCCGCAGACTCATACAATAAGCCTGACGAGTATGATGACGTGCCCGACGAGCCCAACGACGAGGACATCACTGAGGAGAACTATCGCACGACATTTGAACTGAGTGATGACCCTGACGATGAAGATGCCGAGAGCCTCTCGGACTACATCGCCGACGAATAACACCGAAAAGAGAAAAGAAACGGTAAGCGCGCTTTTTTTTTTATTAACCTTTATATATTTATACCTTAAAAAATTATGAACATTCCAAGTGTTTTTTGGCTTGTGCCCGTAGCCTCTATCGTGGCTTTGGGCATGGCATGGTTCTTCTTTTGTCAGATGATGAAAGAGGACGAGGGAACACCACGTATGCGTGAAATTGCCCTCTACGTCAGAAAAGGTGCTATGGCCTACCTGAAACAGCAGTACAAGGTCGTAGGCATCGTCTTTGCAGTGCTCTGCATCCTGTTCGCATTCATGGCCTATGGTCTGCATGTGCAAAACCCGTGGGTACCCTTTGCATTCCTCACCGGTGGCTTCTTCTCAGGACTGGCTGGCTTCTTCGGCATGAAGACTGCTACATACGCGTCAGCACGTACTGCCAACGCTGCCCGTAAAAGCATGGATGGCGGACTGAAGGTGGCCTTCCGCTCAGGAGCGGTCATGGGACTCACCGTTGTTGGACTGGGACTGCTCGATATTGCCATCTGGTTCCTGGTGCTGAACTACTTCTATCAGGGCGATGAAATGGCACTCATCACCATCACCACCACAATGCTGACATTCGGCATGGGTGCCTCGACGCAGGCTTTGTTTGCACGTGTTGGCGGCGGCATCTATACTAAGGCTGCTGACGTGGGAGCTGACATCGTGGGAAAGGTGGAAGCTGACATCCCTGAGGACGACCCAAGAAATCCTGCTACCATTGCCGACAACGTGGGTGACAACGTGGGCGACGTAGCCGGTATGGGTGCCGACCTATATGAAAGCTACTGCGGCAGCGTGCTCTCGACGGCAGCGCTGGGTGCTACGGCATATGCTGCAACCACTGGCGACTTGCAACTGAGGGCCGTCATTGCACCCATGCTGATTGCTGCTGTGGGTGTGTTTCTGTCTCTCTTTGGCATATTCCTGGTACGTACAAAGGAGGGGGCTACGATGAAGAACCTGTTGCACTCGCTCGCACTGGGCACCAACGTCAGCGCTGTGCTCATTGCCGTAGCCACATTCGTCATCTTGTACCTGCTCGGCATGGAGAACTGGGTGGGACTGTCCATGAGCGTCATCAGCGGACTGGCTGCAGGCGTCATCATCGGACAGGCTACGGAGTACTATACGTCACACTCGTACAAGCCAACACAGAAAATCAGCGAGGCTGGTCTGACGGGATCGGCAACGGTCATCATCAAAGGCATCGGAACGGGCATGATTTCTACCTGCATCCCCGTCGTCACCATCGGCGTGGCTATCATTCTCAGTTTCGGATTTGCCAACGGCTTTGACCTCTCGATGTCGGCTCAAAGTCTGGCTCACGGACTCTATGGCATCGGTATCGCTGCCGTCGGTATGCTGTCAACACTCGGCATCACGCTGGCTACTGATGCCTATGGACCTATTGCAGACAATGCTGGTGGTAACGCAGAAATGTCGGAGTTGGGAGAAGAGGTGCGCCACCGTACCGATGCACTCGATGCGCTGGGTAACACCACTGCGGCAACAGGAAAAGGCTTCGCCATCGGTTCGGCTGCACTGACGGCTCTGGCACTGCTTGCCAGCTATATTGAGGAGATAAAGATTGCGATGGTTCGCGCAGGCGTGATGATGGAGAACGTGAAGGGTGAAGTCATCAATGCCTCACAGGCAACTATACCCGACTTCATGAACTACTTCCAGGTGAACCTGATGAACCCCAAGGTGCTCGTCGGTGCCTTTATCGGTGCAATGGCAGCCTTCCTGTTCTGCGGACTCACGATGGAGGCTGTGGGTCGCGCCGCTCAGAAAATGGTGGAAGAGGTGCGCCGTCAGTTCCGTGAGATTCCTGGAATCCTTGACGGTAAGGCGACTCCCGACTATGGCTCTTGCGTTGAAATCTCAACACGTGCGGCTCAACGTGAGATGATATTCCCATCGCTGCTCGCCATTGCCATCCCCATCATCGTGGGCTGCGTACTGGGTGTAGCCGGCGTGCTGGGACTATTGGTCGGCGGACTGGCAGGAGGCTTCACGCTGGCGGTCTTTATGGCTAATGCTGGCGGTGCATGGGATAATGCCAAGAAGATGGTCGAGGAAGGCAACTTCGGCGGAAAGGGTTCCTTTGCTCACAAAGCTACCATCGTGGGCGACACCGTTGGAGACCCCTTCAAAGACACATCAGGACCCTCGCTGAACATCCTCATCAAGCTGATGTCAATGGTTAGCATCGTGATGGCAGGACTGACGATATTGTTCATCTAAAACTACAAGTTCTGAAGAAGAACTTCCCTGGAGCTGCGTAGATACTGACTGCGCAGCTCCAATGCTTTTGCCCACTCGCCCTTGAAAAGTTCGCTAAGGTCGAGGTCTACCTTCCAGCGCCCGTGAGACTCCAGACGGTCTATCATGACGCCAACGGACAGGTTGCTGATGTCTTCTGCAGGAAGATAGTGGGCGGTCTCACCCTTCTCGTCGCTGGTGGACTCTATGAGCAGGCCTGCATTGGTCAGGTCGAAGAGCAGGTCGTTGACAAAACGGATGGGAATCTGGGTCTCTTGATGCAATGCAAAAGCTGAGAAAGGCTTCTGACCCTTAGCAAAACGCTGACAGATGCGGTTCATCAGTAATGCCGAGAGCATGATGCGGTAACGGTGGCTGATTTCGCTGGTGTTGGCATCGTAATCGTAATAGTCGAGATTTTGATTTGTATAACACAACTCGGCACCAAACAGGGTGATGGTCCACGAGATCTGCAACCATAGCATGAACAACGGCAAGGCGGCAAAGGAACCATAGATGGCGTTGTAACTGGAAAGGAAAATCTGTGAGTGGATATACACTATCTGCAGTGCTTGCATGGCTATACCAGCCAGTATGCCTGGCACGATGACGTTGACAAATCGCACATGGGTGTTGGGCATGAAAATGTAGAGCGCAATGAACATGCCAGACATCAGCACATAGGGTATCAGGTCAATGAGGAAACGCACAAAGGAACCCAGCAACAGGAAGTCGGGCAACTCGTCGGCTATGGTGGTTAGAAAGAGAGTTAAACCCGACGTAACGACAATGATGATGGGAAACATGAAAAACATTGCCAGGTAGTCGGTGAAAGTACGAAAGATGCTGCGAGGCTTTTTTACCTGCCATATCTCATTAAACGCCTCTTCGACATTGTTCACCAGCATGAGCACCGTATAGAGCATGAACACCAAACCGATACCAAGAAATACGCCACTCTTGGTGTGAACTAGATAGCTGTTGACAAAGTCGATGATGACATCTGCTACCTGAGGCTGTGATGACAGCGTGTCACGAAACCATATCTCTATGTACTTGTTGAAACCGAAACCTCGGGCTACGGCGAAAACTACGGCAAGGATGGGCACGATGGCCAGCATCGTGGAATAGGTCAAGGCGGCAGCGCGCGAGAGTACTTGCTTGTCAAGGAAAAAGCGAATGGCAAGCACTACGCGCTTTATGATGCTCACCAACAGATACTTAACGGGTGATACATCGCCTTTAGCAATGTGCCACATGTCGGTCGAGAAAAAACTGATGACCTTATTGATTGTTCCTACCTTTCCCATAGCATGTTCGTTTGTTCTGCGTTTCTGTAATCTTTGTCCCACTGTCCCACTGTCCCACGTCCCATTAAGGTTTTTCTATATGGTTATATAACCTACAAAAAAAAGAAAGCAGTGCCCCTATAAGCCGGGTTCTGTACCCTAACCCCTAGAGTCAGGGCGCCTGTCATTTATCTACTCCGCAGGTTACCCTGCGGCTCAAGCATTCTACCCTCCATCGTAGCCGGAGCTTCGGATGGACAGCCCTCAGACGATGGTATACATGAACTTGCAGCCCCCAGATGGAACAGCCCGCAAGTCACCCTGCGGCTGGTAGTCTCTTACACTACCTTCTCACCCTTACCCGCTGCAGAATACTCATAAGAGTCCATGGTCAGACGGGCGGTTGTTTTCTTCTTCCATATCCAATTGTCACCAACTGCTGGCATTTTCACCAGTGGGGTGTCCTGTGCTGCCCGGACTTTCCTCTCGTCTCTTACGAGACCAGCGACAGACCGAAACACTGCTTTCTAGCTGCAAAGGTACGATTAAGCGGGCATAAAACAAAGGAAAACTTTCTTTTTTTGCTAAACGGCTGCTATTTTTTTACTACAAAGGAAAATGATTGCCGTCAAAGCGAGCGAAATTGCAGAATAATTCGTATCTTTGCAGAAAGATATTAAAACTCATTTCTGCATCATTATGGTATTCTATTTTTCCGGAACCGGCAACACGCAATGGGTGGCTCGCCAACTGGCTGAAGCTACGGGCGAAGAACTGGTGGATATGGCACGAGATAAACGCACGGCGTTCCACATAACCGAAGACGAACGCATTGGCTTCTGCTTCCCTACACACGGGTGGCAGCCACCAAGACTGGTCAGAAACTTCATCAGGAAGATGGAACTGAGCATAGAACGCTCGGAAAAGAAACCGCTCTTTTGTTATGCTGTGACAACGTGTGGCGACAACATGGGTGAAGCCATGACGATACTGAACCGTGAACTGCTGGCGAAAGGTTTACAGGCTGAAACGATGTTCTCGGTTATCATGCCTGAGTCGTACGTCTGTCTGCCCTTTATGCATACTGACTCTGAGGAACGGGTGGAAGAGAAGATTGAAAACGCTAAACGGCAAATGACGCATATCATTCGTATCGTTAAGGACCGCAAATTCGGCATTGTGGAACTGGAACAGGGAGCCACTCCCCGACTCTATTCTTATGTCATCGGCGGATATTTCAACCGCAAGATGATAACGGACAAGAAGTTTGTGGTGGATGTTGACTCTTGTACGCGCTGCGGTAAGTGTCAGCGTGTGTGCCCCGTGGGAAATATCAAGGGAATACCTCCACAATGGTCACACGACGGGAGTTGCACGATGTGTCTGGCGTGCTACCATCACTGCCCCGTTCATGCTATCAACTATGGCACCATCACCAAGAAACGAGGACAGTATACTTTTAACTCAAAATGAAAACCTAACAACCTGATAACCTGACACCTGATAACCTAATAAAAACAGAAAGCCCGCTAAAATCCTGAAGATTAGCGGGTTTTCTGCTGTTTATGTGAACTATTCTTAGAATGCTCTTAGAATGTTCTTACGCTCTTCTTATGCGCAACACATCAATTGTTAACAGAACCACCGACAATATCAAGCAGTTCGCTGGTGATAGCTTGTTGACGAGACTTGTTGTATTGCAGATTGAGTTGACGCAGCAACTCGTCTGCATTGTCAGTAGCGGTCTGCATAGCTACCATGCGCGCAGCATGCTCCGAGGCAACGCTGTCAAGGAGTGCCGTATACAGCATCAGGTGTGCCAGTTTGGGAATAAGCATCGACAGAACGGTGTTCATGTCGGGCTCGACAATGAAGTTGTCATTCAGGGGCTTGGCTTCTCCCTCTTTCTGCTTCTGCTGCTGTTGGCGACGGCGCTTCTTCAAATAGTCCTGTGCCTTCTTCGTAACGATGTTGGTAGTAAGGTCACGCTCATGGTCAGCCTCTAACTCATTAACGAGGTCAATGGGTAGAAACTGCTTTGTGGTAAGAATTTGCGAACCGGCAGACTTGAAGTGGTGGTAGATGATTTCCACCCTGTCTATCTCGCCATTGGCAAACTTCTCACCCAACTCCATAGCGATGTCTATACACTCGCGAACGTTAGGATGGTCAATAAGAGCGGCATGGTCGCCCTTAATATCGTAACCCAACTTACGAGCCTTCTCGGCAACCTTGCGGCCTATCGGATAGACTTCTACGCTGCCTGCTCCAAGTGCCTCGGTATATGCTTCAACGGTACGCTGCAAACGCTTGATGACGTTTGCATTGAAACCTCCACACAGAGACGAGTTGCTAGAGAAGACAACCAAAGCGACACGCTTGACAGGACGCTCCTGATCGAAGATAGTCTGAGCCTCTGCTTCTGATGCAAGAAACGACTTGAGGATATGCTCGAGCATGGTCTCGTAAGGCAACATATTCTGAATAGCCACCTGCGCATGGTGCAACTTCGACGAAGCCACCATTTTCATCGCAGAGGTTATCTTGCGCGTGCTATTGACCGAGGCGATGCGGCCTTTAATTTCTTTCAGGCTAGGCATAGGCTCTTACTTTTTATACGTTCCGGCAATGTCGGCCATTATAGCCTCTATCTTCTTGGTAACGTCATCGTCTATCTTTCCTGCTGCCAAAGTCTCAATAACCTCAGGAGCACTAGAGCGTAGCTTGTCGAGGAACTGGTTCTGGCACTCACGTACCTTCTCGATAGGAACGTCGCGCATCAGACCATGTACGCCACAATAAAGTATAGCTACCTGCTCGCCTACCGGCATAGGACTGTATTGAGGCTGAATAAGCAACTGGTTGTTCTTTCGACCACGATCCAGTGTCATTGCAGTCACCGCATCCATATCGCTTGAGAACTTTGAGAACGCCTCGAGCTCACGATACTGAGCCTGGTCAATCTTCAGTGTACCAGCTACCTTCTTCATGGACTTGATTTGTGCCGAACCACCTACACGCGATACGGAGATACCAACGTTGATGGCAGGACGGAAGCCCTGGTTGAAGAGGTCACTCTCAAGGAATATCTGTCCGTCGGTAATTGATATAACGTTCGTGGGAATGTAGGCGGAGACGTCACCTGCCTGCGTCTCGATAATAGGAAGTGCAGTCAGCGAACCACCACCCTTCACATGACCCTTCATGCACTCGGGCAGATCGTTCATTTGTTCTGCTACCTCCTGCTGCTCGTTCATCTTGGCTGCACGCTCCAACAAGCGAGAGTGGAGATAGAACACGTCACCAGGATATGCCTCACGGCCTGAAGGACGACGCAGAATCAGCGATACTTCACGATAGGCAACAGCCTGCTTCGACAAGTCGTCGTAGACAACAAGTGCGGGCAGACCACGATCGCGGAAATACTCACCGATGGCTGCTCCGGCAAAGGGTGCATAATACTGCATGGCTGCGGGATCAGCTGCCGTTGCTGCTACCACGATGGTGTATGGCATGGCACCATGCTCCTTCAGCGTCTGAACCAAAGTGGCTACGGTACTGGCTTTCTGACCAATAGCAACATAGATACAATATACGGGCTTGCCTGCCTCGTAGAAACTCTTCTGATTGATGATGGTATCAACAGCAATAGCGGTCTTACCTGTCTGGCGGTCACCGATGATAAGCTCACGCTGACCACGTCCTATAGGAATCATCGAGTCAATAGCCTTCAAACCTGTCTGCAGCGGTTCCTTCACGGGCTGACGATATATCACACCAGGAGCCTTACGGTCAAGCGGCATCTCGAAAGCATCCTTCAGGTCTATGTCGCCCTTGCCGTCAACAGCCTGACCCAAAGGATTGATTACACGCCCCAGCATGTTGTCATTAACACGGATAGAAGCAATACGCTTCGTGCGCTTAACAACCATGCCCTCCTTGATGCCTGAAGTTACACCCAGCAGCACGCAGCCTACGTTGTCTTCCTCCAGATTCATCACGATAGCCATCGTGCCGTTTTCGAACTCAAGCAACTCGTTGGCCTCGGCGTTGCGCAGACCATAGATGCGGGCTACACCATCGCTCACGGTAAGCACAGTGCCCACCTCGTCGAACTGCTCGGCATTCTGAATGCCTTTCAGTTGTTCGAGTAGCACCTGGCTGACTTCGCTTGGTTTAATCTTATCTGACATTTTTTTACTTTTTTAGTGTGTTTAGAATGTTGTTGAGTTTTGTCTTCACACTCGCATCCAAGCGAAATGTGTCATACTCGAGGATGAAACCTCCGATGATGTCGGGGTTTATCTCGGTTTCAAACTCCACAGTACCTTGAGTGTTACTCTCTACTGAGCGGCGCATCTTTTGCTCTATCTGAGCCGAAACACGAGCTGCGGTAGTGAGCTTGCCACGAATGATGTTCTTCTGCTGACGGTAGAGCGTGACATATGAGTTCGCTATAAACTGCATCACCGTCTCGCGGTCTTCCTTCAGCACTAATCTGATGAATGTGCGAGTGAGGTCAGCAGGTTTCTTACCAGCAGCAGCCTCAAGCAAGACTTCTTTCTTCTCTTTGGGAAGCATCGGTCCAGCTATCGTCTGGCGTAACTGAGGTACCTCAAGGTAGCTCTTGGCCAGCGTCATCATGTCTTGATAAACCTGGTCCTCGAGTTTGCTATCGGTTGCTGTACGTAAAAGCGCCCTCGCATATCTGGTTGAAATAACTCCAATATCCATACGCGTACCTAATGTTAATTGTTAATTAGCAGACACACCATCGAGCATGCGGTCAATCAAGTCCATCTGCGACTTGTCGTCACGGAGGTTCTGACGGAGAACTTTCTCGGCAATATCGACACTTAAGACTGCTACCTGCTGGCGAATGTCAGCAATGGCGGCTTTCTTCTCCTGTTCGATAGCTACCTTAGCCTCTTCTAACAGACGTGCGCCTTCTGCACGAGCTTTCTGCTGAGCTTGCTCTACGATAGCATCGCGCGACTCGGCAGCCTCCTTCAGTATCTGAGCCTGTTTCTCGCGTGCCTCCTGCAAGATGGACTCACCTTCCTGTTGGAGATTAGCCAGACGCTCTTCTGCCTCTTTTGCCTTACTCAAACTCTCGTTGATGTAACGGTTGCGCTCGTCCACCATGTTTGTGATGGCGGGGAAACCGTACCTGGCAAGGAGACAAAATACCACCAGGAACGCCAGTAGCATCCAAAATAGGAGTCCTATATCAGGCGTTAAGATTGACGGTAATTGAGTGAGAGTGAAATCCATTTGCAACGCTATTTTAAATCAAGAATGCACAAGCAGCAATAGCGAAAAGGGCACAACCCTCAACGAAAGCAGAGGTCAGAATCATCTGTGTGAAAATCTGGCCGGAAGCTTCTGGCTGACGGGCAATAGCATCTACGGCGCTACCACCAATCTTACCAATACCTAAACCTGCACCAATAACGGCGATACCAGCTCCAATACCACAACCCAGCTGAGCCAGGCCTTCTGCGGCTAACAATAATGATGTAATCATAGTTTTAAATGTTTTTTTGTTTGTTAATAATTTATTTGATTTCTATTATTCTGTGTAATTGTTTAGTGCTCCTCATCTTTATGGGCTAGTCCGATGAATACCGCTGACAGCATAGTGAATACGTATGCCTGCACAAATGCCACCAACAGCTCCAATGCGTTCATGAATAACAGCATGATGGCACTGAATAGATTCAGTCCGGTACCCATCACTGGTCCTAATGACCAGCCCAGGAAAATAACGCAGGTAAATGCCAGAATCATAGCATGACCAGCCATCATATTGGCAAAGAGACGAATCATCAGGGCAAAAGGCTTGGTGAAGACTCCAAAAAGCTCGATAGCAGGCATGATGGGAATCACCTTCAAGAACATTGGGACATTAGGCCAGAAGATATCCTTCCAATACTCCTTGTTACCGAAAAGGTTGATAGCCAAGAAGGTACACACTGCCAGGAAAAGGGTTATATTGATATTACCTGTTACATTGGAGCCACCAGGGAAGATGGGCAGCAATCCCAGCAGATTGGTAACAAATATAAAGAAGAACACCGTAAGGAGATATGGAGCATAAGGCTTGTAATGCTTCTCGCCGATGCTTGACTTGATGACATCATCGTTAATCATCATGACCAGCATTTCTACAGCTCCGATAAAACCTCTTGGTGCCTCACTCGTCTTGTCGTGCTTCTTGTACCAGCGCGCACAACTGAGGAAGATAACAAGCAATACCGCTACTACAATCCATATCTGCAAGACGTTACGGGTAATACTTAAGTCCAGAGGGCGCTCCACACTGCCATCGGACATCCGTTCATATACCTTGCCGTGTGCTTCTTCGTTGAAGAAAAAGCCTTCGGGCAAAGAATGCTCCGTACAAAAATGCCATTCGCCAGTCTGACAGCTACGAATTATGATAGGTAGCGGAATACTTACATCAGACACGATATGCCACTCGTAGGCATCAGCCAAGTGATGAAGAACTATCTCTGGAATGTTCAGAGCCTCATCTTCATTCTGCTCATTAGCCAATGTCGGAATGGGCAAAAAGGCTAGCGTCAGCAAGATGCATATTGACTTCAACTGTTTCATTGAACTTTCTAGTTATTAGTTCATTATAAACTCTTAGATACTCTCGAAAAGAAGACGGAATGGTGAATAAGTGCTGTCAAATAGAAGAACAGGAAAACTATAACGAATGTCATCATCTCCTGACGTTCTGAAATCGCATACCACACACCCATGATGACGATAGCTACGAAGAAACGGAATCCTGACACAGCAGTAATAAACGATGTCAGCATTTTAGGGTGTTTCTTGGCTACCCACCTAAACACCAACGCAACGGTTAGTTCCAATACGAGCATGTAGCAAGTACTGACTATTAGCGGTATAGTTACGTTGCCTATATCCCAAATCCTTGTAGCTAACAACACAATAAGGTTGAGAACGCAAGCAAGAACTATACTACTAATAATATGCCGTTTGCTTAGTTGGTCGATTACACTCATGGATGGATTCACTTTTCCACTTAATTGATTTCCACACAAAGGCTAACCACGTTCTTCTGCACTTCAACAAAGCCACCAATAATATCAAGACTTTGCTTCTCCCCAGAAGACAGACCATAAACAACCTTCCCCTTATCGAGTGACGATATGATAGGAGCATGATTGGTTAAAATTTCAAATTGGCCCAAAGTGCCAGGAACCAGCACACTCTCCACTTGACCTTCGAATTCTATTCTTTCTGGGGATACAATCTTCAACTGTAACATTTTGGTAAGTTTTATTGATTTGCAAATTCCGAATTATCAACCTTTTGCAGCTTCCAAAAGCTTCTTAGCCTTAGCCTTAGCATCTTCAATAGTTCCTACGTTTAGGAATGCCTGCTCCGGCAGGTCATCAACCTCACCATCGAGAATGGCATTGAAGCCCTTGATAGTCTCTTCGATAGGAACCATTACGCCAGGTAGGCCTGTGAACTGCTCGGCAACCGAGAATGGCTGAGAGAGGAAACGCTGTACGCGACGCGCGCGATTCACCGTCAACTTGTCTTCATCCGAGAGCTCGTCCATACCTAGAATGGCAATGATGTCCTGCAACTCTTTATAACGCTGCAGAATCTCCTTTACGCGTTGTGCACAGTCATAGTGAGCCTTGCCTACTACTAATGGATCAAGAATACGTGATGTTGAACCCAGGGGGTCTACAGCAGGATAGATACCCAATTCGGCAATCTTACGATCAAGTACGGTAGTGGCATCCAAATGAGTAAATGTTGTTGCTGGAGCGGGGTCCGTCAAGTCGTCAGCAGGCACATAAACGGCCTGTACTGATGTGATTGAACCGCTCTTGGTAGAAGTAATACGTTCCTGCATCGTACCCATTTCTGACGCCAGTGTCGGCTGATAACCTACAGCAGAAGGCATACGTCCTAACAAGGCTGACACTTCTGATCCGGCCTGAGTGAAACGGAAGATGTTGTCGATGAAGAACAGAATATCGGCAGCTCCACCATCCTTTCCACCGCCATCACGGAAACCTTCAGCGACAGTCAGGCCTGACAGTGCTACAGATGCACGTGCACCTGGTGGCTCATTCATCTGTCCATACACCAGCGTGGCCTGACTCTTCTTCAACTCCTCTGGGTCAACGAGGCTAAGATCCCACTTGCCCTGAGCCATTGCCTCCTTAAACTTCTCACCATAACGTATAACGCCCGACTCTATCATCTCACGAATCAGGTCGTTACCCTCACGCGTGCGCTCACCCACTCCGGCAAACACAGAGAAGCCATTGTGTCCTTTTGCAATGTTATTTATTAACTCCATGATAAGCACGGTCTTTCCAACACCTGCACCTCCGAAGAGTCCAATCTTACCACCCTTCAGGTAAGGCTCCAACAGGTCAATGACCTTGATACCTGTAGACAAGACCTCCTTGGTTGTTGACAACTCCTCAAACTTCGGAGCTTCACGATGGATAGGATATGCACCCTCCATGTTTAGTTGTTTCATACCGTCAATAGGCTGACCAATAACGTTCAGCATTCGACCTTTAATCTGTTCACCAGAGGGCATCAGAATTGGAGACCCCGTTGGCGTAGCCTCAAGTCCACGCTGTAACCCATCGGTATTGTCCATAGCCACACAGCGAACAGTGTCTTCGCCGATGTGCTGTTCCACCTCAACAATGAGTTGGCTTCCATTAGGACGTTCAATCTTTAGGGCTTCGTGGATTTTTGGCAGCACTTTCTCAGCGTCTAAACCTTTTGTATCGAAATAAACATCGATAACAGGACCAATAATCTGAGAAATGTGTCCGATAATCTGTGACATAAGCAGTAAATATTTTAAGTTATTATAGTTCGTTAATAGTTTTGCAAAGATACAAAGTTTTTTTTATTAAAAGAAACATTTCCTTTTTTTTTTAGTAATTTTGCACACGAATCATCATATAGTACCAACATTTACGATATAAAATACGAAATTTAAGATGAAAAGAATCATTTTTCTTTCAGTTCTTTCTGTTCTATCATTTGGCTTAATAGCGTGCCAAGAGTCATTGGAAGACAGGTGTGCACGAGAAGCGAAAGAATATACGCAGAAGCATTGTCCCTTTCTTGTTTCAAGAGACATCATGCTGGATAGTATGACTTTTGACAAAACTACTCACACCATCACTTACGCCTATACGGTGAAGGGGGTGTTGGATGACGATGAGGTTCTTAATCGCAACTCACCTCGTACGCTCCTTCTTCAAGAAGTGCGAAATTCAACCAACTTGAAATTATATAAAGAAGCTGGTTATAATTTCTGCTATGTTTATTATTCCGCTCAAAGGAGAGGAAAGCAGGTATTTAGTGCTACCTTTACAGAAAAAGATTACCGCTAGAATTAGAATTTTCTAGCGGTAATAAGAAGTTGTTTGCAGGAAGATTATATTTCTGCAAAATGAGATAAGATTTACTCCTCGGTGATTTCCGGTTTCATGTTGGTATAAACCGTTTGAACATCATCAAAATCCTCCAGTTTCTCAATCATCTTATCAATTGTCTCTCTTTCTTCCGGAGTTACATCCTTCAGGTCATTGGGGATGCGGGTAAACTCAGCACCCGTCACCTCAAAGCCATTCTCCTCCAGATGCTTCTGGATAGCACCGAACGACTGAGGGTCACCATAGATGGTAATGCTGTTTTCCTCTTCATCCTCGTCATACTCATCTTCAACACCGTAGTCAATCAGGTCAAGAATCAGTTCGTCCATATCCAAACCATCTTTCTTCTTGAATGTGAATACAGCTTTATGGTCGAACAAAAAGCTCAGTGAACCCTGCGTTCCCAGATTACCGTTGAACTTATTAAATACAGATCGAACATCACCAACGGTACGGGTGGTGTTATCAGTCAGCGTGTCTACGAAGATAGCGATTCCGTGGGGGCCATATCCCTCATAAGTGACTTCTTTGTAGTCACTCTGGTCTTTACCCATAGCGTTTTTGATGGCACGCTCTATATTGTCCTTCGGCATGTTTTCACGCTTTGCATTCGCGATAATAGCGCGTAATGCAGGGTTCATATCAGGCTCTGGACCACCTGCCTTTACGGCGATGGCTATCTGCTTGCCAATCTTTGTAAAAGTCTTGGCCATGTGGCCCCATCTCTTTAGTTTCGCAGCCTTGCGATATTCAAAAGCTCTTCCCATTGTTATAAATTATTTCGTTATTACTTTTTCCACTCTTAGCGCAACTCAGCGTTCAGCTTTTGTTTCAAATTAGCGATTAGCTTATTCATAATAGCCTCAATCTGCTTGTCACCCATTGTTTTCTCTGTATCCTGCAGAATGAAGTTGACGGCATAGCTCTTCTTGCCTGCGGGCAGTCTGTCACCTTGATAGACATCAAAGAGTTCTACCTTCTTCAGCAGCTTCTTTTCTGTCTGGCGGGCAATCTCTTCAATCTGTGCAAATTCGACATTCTGATCAATTAGCAGTGCCAGGTCTCGACTGACGGCAGGGTATTTAGGAATTTCGGTAAACTCAACCTTCTGTTTACGGATGACTTTCATCAGTGCCGTCCAATTTAACTCTGCGTAATAAACGGGCGTATCGATATCAAACTTTTTCTGTAGTTTCTTACTTATGATACCCAACTCTATGAGTTTCTTTCCGCCGCGATTTTCTATCATCAGTCCAGAGGAGAAAATATTATTTTCTGATTTCTTGCGAACTACCATACCTGGCTGAACTCCAATACGTGTCAGGATATTCTCCACGTTGGCATCAAGTTCTGCGAACGATGTGTCTTCGTTCTGATGAGCCCACGACCCTTCTACGCGTTTTCCCGTTATCCACACGCCCATATGGTACTGCTCTTTATAAGCCTGCATGGGATTGTCTTCGTTCTGCTTGTCGGGTGAAAAATGATAGACGTTACCAAACTCGAAGAAGTGGCAGTTGCCATTTTTACGGTTGGCATTATGTTGGATGCTCTCAAGACCGCCATAGAGCAACGTGCCACGCATCACGTTGAGGTCGCTCGACAGCGGATTCATAATGTGAACAAGTTCTTTATTCTGTTCTTCATCGTAGTACGCAGACTTAGTCAGCGAGTTGTTCAGTATCTCGTTAAAGCCTGCTCCAACCAGCTGTTCACTGACCAGATTTGCCAATTTGTGCTTTTGGTCTTCATCGCCTTTGATAACAAGACTCGATTTTAGCTGTGTTGGAATTTCTACATTATTATATCCATAGATGCGCAAAATATCTTCAACGACATCGCAAGGGCGCTGAACATCTACACGATAGGCGGGGATTTGCAGTTTCAATCCGTCTGCTGACTCGTTGACAATCTTCATTTCCAGCGATTTGCAGATGTTCTTGATATTCTCGACACCAATCTCCTTACCAATCAGTTGATGAACATAGTCATACTTCAAATCAACAACTGGACTCTCTATCTTCTCTGGATATACATCGCAGATGTCCATCGAAATTTTTCCGCCAGCCAGTTCTTTACAAAGCAGCGCGGCATACTTCAAAGCCTCGATGGTGCCGTTGGGATCTATGCCTCTTTCAAAGCGGAACGAGGCATCAGTAGAGAGCCCGTGCCTACGTGCCGACTTACGAATCCATGTAGGATGGAAGTAGGCACTTTCCAGTACGACGTTCTTCGTAGTTTCATAAGTACCGCTACCCTTTCCACCAAAGACACCAGCGATACACATCGGGTCTTCTTCATTACAGATGGCGAGGTCACGACATGAGAGTTTATGCTCTTCGCCGTCAAGTGTCTGGAAGGGAGTTCCTTCTGGTAAAGTCTTTACAACGATGTGATGCCCTTTCACCATATCAGCATCGAAGCAATGCAGGGGCTGTCCTAAAGCCATCATCACATAGTTGGTAATATCCACAATATTATTGATGGGGCGTAACCCTATGGTTGTCAACTTATTTTTCAACCATTCGGGAGACTCCTTTACTTCACAGTCAGCAACGCTCACACACGCATAACGCTTGCAGGCCTCTTTTTCTATGATATCCACCTTTATGGGCAGCTCGTGGTTGTCTACAGCAAATGCTTCGTCAATAGACAATCCGTTAACTGTTGGCTTATGAAGTGCCGTCTCATAGCCGTTCTGCTTCAGCCAGGCATACAAGTCGCGTGCTACACCCCAGTGACTCAAGGCATCAGCACGATTAGCTGTAATATCAATTTCTATGAGCCAATCGCTTTCCAGATGATAATATTCAGCAGCAGTCGTGCCAACGACAGCATCGTCAGGAAGAACGATGATACCATCGTGTGACGTTCCTACTCCAATCTCGTCTTCGGCACATATCATGCCAAACGACTCTACGCCGCGCAGCTTCGATTTCTTAATGACGAATTCTTTATCTCCGTCATAAAGAACACAACCTAAATCAGCTACAATAACTTTTTGACCTGCAGCAACATTAGGAGCACCACAAACAATCTGCTGTGGCTCGTCTTTCCCTAGGTCAACAGTCGTAACATGCAGGTGGTCGCTATCGGGATGTGCCTCACACGTCAGCACTTTGCCGACATAAAGACCTTTAAGTCCCCCTTTGATACTTTGTACTTCTTCAAGAGCATCGACTTCCAGACCTGTTGATGTCAGAGCATCACATACTTGCTGTGGTGTCAGGTCGAAGTCAACGTATTCCTTTAACCATTTATACGATATATTCATTGCAATGAAATTAGATATTTCGAAATCGCCCGCAAAATTACAAAAAATCGGGCAAAGCACAAAGCATTTGCCCGATTTTCTTATCAAGTACCCTTGAAATCGCTCGCTTAATAGAACTTGAAATAGCGACGAGCGTTATTGTAGCTGATATCCTCAACCATCTGGCCCAGCAACTCGCGGTCGTCAGGCAGCAAGCCCTTCTCTACATCGTTGCCCAGCATGTTGCAGAGAATACGACGGAAGTATTCATGACGAGGATAGCTCAGGAAGGAACGAGAGTCTGTCAGCATACCTACGAAGCGGCTCAGCAGTCCCAGTACAGACAGTGCGTTCATCTGACGCTCCATACCGTCCTTCTGATCGTTGAACCACCATCCGGAACCGAACTGAATCTTGCCGGGCTCTCCACCCTGGAAGTTGCCCAACATTGTAGCGATTACCTCGTTGGCGCAAGGATTCAGCGTATATAATATAGTACGCGTAAGTTTGTCCTCCATATTCAGCTTATTGAGGAACTTCGACATAGCCTTGGCGGTATTGAATTCACCAATTGAGTCGAAACCGGTGTCAGCACCCAGCTGGTTGTACATCTTGGTGTTGTTATTACGGATAGCGCCATAGTGGAACTGCTGTGTCCAGTCGGCATCAGCATCCATCTCTGCCATCACTGTCAAGAAGCAGTGCTTATACTGACGAATCTCCAGATTGCTGAGTTTCTGTCCACGCATAGCTTTTTCGAAGATGGTCTCAATCTGTGAGTCGGTGTACTCCTCGTCATAGAACTCCTCGATACCGTGATCAGAAAGCTTACAGCCATTAGCGGCGAAGAAATCGTGACGTTTCTTCAGTGCATCGACCATATCGGCAAACTTGGTGATGGTAACGCCACTCACCTGCTCCAACTGATTAACATAACCAGGGAACTCAGGAGCCTCAATGTTCATTGCCTTGTCGGGACGCCAGGCGGGAATCATCATAGGATCGTCGGCAGCCTTGTTACGAGCATATTCAATGTGGTTGTGCAGATCGTCAACGGGATCGTCGGTGGTGCATACGCACTCCACATGATAGTGCTTCATCAGCCCACGTGCAGAGAACTCCGGCTTCTTCAACTTCTCGTTACACTCGTCGAAGATTTCCCGAGCGGTCTTGGGGTTCAGCAGTTTCTCGATGCCGAAAGCAGTCTTTAGCTCCAGATGAGTCCAGTGGTACAACGGGTTACGCAGCGTGTAAGGAACCGTCTCTGCCCACTTCTCAAATTTCTCCCAATCGCTTGTGTCCTTACCTGTGCAGTATTTCTCGTCAACGCCATTCGTACGCATTGCACGCCACTTATAATGGTCACCACCCAGCCACAGTTCTGTGATGCTCTTAAACTTGTGGTCGTTAGCTACCATTTCAGGAATCAGATGACAGTGATAGTCAATGATGGGCATCTTAGCCGCATGGTTGTGGAACAAATCTTGTGCTACTTCGTTGTCCAGCACAAAGTTTTTGTCATTGAATTGCTTCATAGTTTCAAATGTGATTATAGTTGTAGTTTTAATACGATCTTTTAATTTGTCTGCAAAGTTAGCAATTATAATTCAGAAACGTGCAATATATCCTTCATTTTGAAGAAAAATTAACGTAAGGGGCTACTTACTCCAACAAGATGACAGTTGCTTCAGCATTATTCATTCCCGGCATTGTCCGCCCCACCCTTGCATTGATATAGGTGGGGTCACATACGACGAAGCGCTCACCATTCAGCATCAAATAGTCACCTTGCACGTCTTCATTGAAATGAACCGCCATAGCCAGATGTCCAGGATAGTAAACAAGGACAGTCTTCAGGCCTAAGAGGTCGCGAACGAGTCGTGACAACATGATGCTACGGTCCTCACAGTCACAATAGGGATAGTAAAGCGTCTCTTCAGCGAAGAACGCGCGGTCGTTACCCCATACCTTCTCGTCGAACTCATAGACAAAGCCCGTCTGTACCCAGTTCAGCAAGCGTTCCATCGCTTCCAGTTCAGAATAACCTTTCAGCTCCTCGCGCAGCGTAGGATAAAGCTGTTCCTTGACGGTAGCATCCATTGGTGTGTTGGCATACATCGCCCAACGCAGCATGAAGTTTTCTGCCAGCGATGATGTCGGATAGGTTTCATAGAAGTCAATCAGATTCTTATTCACGCTGATACGTGCCTGCACATCTTCATAGCGGCGTGACTGCAGTGTGCGCTCAGGAGTCAGTGCCACCTGGAACTTCTGGTCGGTAGGAACCCAGAGCGACAGTGGTTTCTCTTGTGGGAAGCTGGCTTCGCAAACCTGCATCTTACCCTCGCCGTTGAAGGGATAATAGTATTCGCTGTCAATCCAGAAATAATCCTTTCCGTAAATGAAGTGCTTTGACGCATAAAGCAGTACCAGCTGGTTGCCAGCAAAAGCCAGACGCATCTTGTAGCCCGACTGACAATAGACGAATGCTGCCAGCATGACGCCTTCATTACCACCCACACATGCTTCTCCCATTTTGAAGAGCATATTCAGATACGCCCAGTCAGAGAGTTGATGTTCGACACGTAACAGCAGGCAGTCACGAATCAGGTTGTTGTAGTCCTTTGATGCCAACTTCTTCCACGTGTTAGCAACTTCTTTCTCGGAGAGTTTTGCGATACGGAAAGCCTGGTCGTCTTCGAAACGAACCTTCATTTCGGTACCGAAGCAGATGAAGGTCTTATAGTGGTCTTCCTGGACGGGAACGGGTGTGACTACAGGTTGAGGCGTTGGTTCAACCTTAGGTTCAACCTTTGGTTCAACTTTAGGTTCAACCTTTGGTTCAACTTTTGGTTCAACTTTTGGTTCAACCTTGGGTGTAACTTTAGGTGTAACGACCGGTTTAGGAACGATGCTCAGGTTCGGGATGACCGGTTTTGGAGCAGGCACCAGCGAGGGCTGCTCAGGGATGGGTGACACCGGCTTAGGCTGTGGTTCAGGAGCAGGAGGCGTGACGGTCTCTTTGATGACGATAGGTTTCGACTCAACAGGCTTCTCCTGTTCTTTCTCGTCAAGAATGACAGGCGGAACCTCTTCGTCCTTGGGCTTAGGTTTGGCAGGACTGGGTGTAAACCACTTCCACGCTTTTTCCATAAACTCCGCATACTCGGCATTGGCTTCATCGCGGAACGTTTCATACTCACGGAAAGCCCGTTTGCGGAATGACTCAAACTCCTCCTCAAAGGTATTTTCGTCTTCTGTCGAGATAGAGTCGCGTGTAACGGTAGCAGGTCTGCTGGAACGTTTTTGTGCCAGATTTGACGTACTGCTGTTGTTCTTGTTGACATAGTCTACAAACTGCTTGGTAAGTTGTTTGGTAGACTTGCCCTTGCCTTTCTGATTCGTATTCTGGGCAACGGCAGGCATGCAGACGAATGTCAGGACCAGAACCAAAAGGATGGAAAGAAGTTTTTTCATATAGTTCATTTTTCGGTTATCATATTTTTAGCTTTAGTATAGAAGTCGCTGGCCATCGTCAAGAAAGCCATTGCAGACATCGCGTATCCCAGTCCTATGTCGAAATTGAACTGGAAGAAGATGATGAACGAGATGTACATAAGGAATATCATCCAGAACATCAGCAACTGGGTCTTGACGAAGACGAGTGACAGGAAGTTGCGCCAATACTTGTTGCGTCTGGTTTCAGCATACTTTACAAAGCGGCTCAGCAGTATTTGTGTCAGCAGTACTGTAAGGAATGATACCAGCACTGCCAGCGAGGTGGGGAAAGTCTCCACTTCCATACGGTTCTGCAGCGTCTGAGCGGCATACGCCAGTAGTTCTACTCCTGCCATCTTTCCCATTGGTGTGAAGTGCATGTCATACTCGTCGGTCATCGTACCCAGCAGCACGATTCTACCCTTTATCTTCTCACCATACTGACTGATGGAGTCAGGCGGAATTATCGTAAAATTCGTTGGTGTGAAGTTGATGCGCAGGTCTTTGTCTTTTAGCGGCAGAGGCTGTTCGGTGGTATGGTTGACGACTTTGGCGATGAAGGATGGCTGGAGGTCGCCATTGAACTTTCGTCCCAAGCTGACCACACGTGCCATACTGCCATAAAGCGAATACTGCATGTTGGTGAAACCCTGTTCCGCCTCCAGCGGTTCGGCAAAGAAAGATCTGACAGCTACGGTATAGCCTTTTTCATCGTCAACATAATCCAGATATTTGCACGAGAATACGATGTTGTCGTAGGTCGCAGCGACGCTCCATATCAGCGAGTCGCCTTGCGGGTTCTCAGGTTTCAATCCTTCAAACACGCAGTCGACACCGATGACTTTGGGTTGTTGTTCCTCAATCTGCTGAAGGGCTGTTGCTATCTCCGTACGGTCTTGCAGCGGTGTTAAGTCTACTATCACGATGTCGTCGTTGGGCTCATAGTCGCTGGCTTCTTGCAGAATTTGATAATAGACGTCAGTAAAGTTAAAGTCCGAGATAGCTTTTGAAAGGGGGTTGAGGAAGGAGACATTTAGGGCAATAAGTGCCATAAATGATATCAGCAAAAACGAAAGTATCGTAATGACGATGTTTTTTGACAGCTCCTTCATAACCCGATGTGGTGTGCTTGATTTACTTCTTCAGATTGATATCAAAAGGCTGAGGTGCCATTTTGGGGTCTTGCTTTCTGCATTTGGCCATCCACTTATGGAATGCTTCTACACCAAGCTGGCGTGGGAGTCCTGCCGTCACCTGACTGTCGACAGCTTTTGTAAACTCGTTGGGTGAGAAGATGACATAAATCTGGTTGAACTCGTAAGCGCGCTCGCACGTCATGTACAGATGGTCTACGAGAGAGCGTTCCTGCGGGTCGGCATCTTTCTCACTGAAGAACACGTATCGCTGGTTGGCTCGCACGGGGTATATTCCCGTCTCTTGGTTTTGATAGGGCAACAGACAGAAGGCGTTGGTGTCGTCGACAAGGTAGATAGCGACGTAGCCTGCTACCGGCGAGATGAACGAGACGAACAGGTCGTCGCCGTTGCGGAAATCCCTGCTTTCAAACTTGTCTTCGGTTCCGTTTTTCAGAACACGCGCCTTGTATTCTATCTTGGCAGCGATGATTTCTCTGATGCGGCCTTTTACGCGCACTTTGATGACCGGCATGTTATCTTGGTATGAGATGTCGTATTCAGGCTCTTTGATGGTTTCAATCCATTCGCCTTTTGCTTCAGAGCCTCCCACACTCATGAAGTCGACATTCGAGCGGTCGCCTGAGTTCTCCATACGTGTAACGTTCGTTTCCGACACAACTGTACCGAACTCGTCGGCGATGGCCTGCACTTTTGCGCGTTCAAGTGCTGTACGTTTAGCCTGTTCCAGCGACTGTGTCTCAGGTGCAATATAGGTATATTCGGCTACCACCGTCTTCTCTTTTTGCGAGAAGGCGGCAGTAGCGATAAAGATGCATATAAAAAGGAATAACTGTCGCATTACCAGCCTAACTTTTCATCCAGTTTCTTGCCCAGTTCCTCGTTGTCCTTCTTCAACTGGTCTCGAACGGCAGCCTTTGCTGACTCCTGAACCTGCTTAGAGTTGTAGAACACCATTACGCGTACCTCTTTAGTCTTGTTAGGCAGGTCGCGATAGACCTCGATGAAGGGGCGTACGTTGGTGAGCTTCTGCGAGATGATGGAACGTGACTCCGTGACGGTCTTGGTGATGGAGGCTGCTTCGTCGGCAGTCAGCTGGTCGTTAGAGACGGAGTTCTTAACCATTTCCGTCATGTTGCTCTCAATCTGGTTGGCAATGAGGTTCTTAGCCAGTTCCATAGCCTGACGCTTAGCAGCATCGTAGGTCTGTCCGGGACTTGTAGCATCACCCCAAATGAACATCAGTTCACCAGTTTCTGGGTCTTCCATAGCCTGTCGAGTGAACGAACGCTCGTATTGCTTCTCCAGAGGCAGAGTACCCGGGGCAGCCTTCCATCCGTCCTTAGCGTCTTTCTTTGCAGCCTTGCGGGCATCCTTTGAAGCTTTTTCCTTCATTTCCGCCTTAGCGGCTTGTTTCATCTCTTTGAACGACTGTGCGTTGCTAACCATTGTTCCTGCTAAGAAGCAGAAAACAATACACATCAATGTTTTTTTCATTTTCTTCGTAGTTTTATTGATTAGTAATAAAATTGTCGCATGTGAATGCTTATTTCGCGGCAAAGATATACAATTATTTTTAAAAACAAAAATAAAATACGAAATATTTTGTAGATTGACGCGCTATTTGTATCTTTGCAGCATGCAAAACAAAGTATTACTCATCTATACAGGCGGAACCATCGGCATGAATCGCAATCCGCAGACGGGAGCGTTGGAGCCTTTCGATTTTGAGCATTTGCTACAGAACGTTCCTGAGCTGGGGCAGTTTGACACGAATATTGCTACCTATCAGTTTGTTCCGCCGATAGACTCCAGCGATATGACGCCGCGTTTATGGACCGATTTGAGTCACGTCATTGCCGACCGTTATGATGAATTCGACGGTTTTGTCGTACTTCATGGTACCGACACGATGGCGTACACCGCCTCTGCCCTCTCCTACATGCTTGAGAACTTGACGAAACCAGTTATCTTTACAGGTTCACAGCTGCCCATAGGACAGCTGCGTACTGACGGGAAGGAGAATCTCATCACGTCGATAGAGATTGCTTCCGCAAAGGATGATAAAGGGCGCGCTATGGTGCCTGAGGTTGGTATTTACTTTGGCGGGCATCTCTTGCGTGGCAACCGTACGACCAAGCAGAGTGCCGATGAATTCAATGCTTTTGAAACGTTCAACTATCCGCATCTGGTTGATGCTGGCGTCAACATCGTCTATCACCAGGAGCGGATGCTGACACCCGACTGGCAGCAGCCAATGAAGCCTCACTTCCGGTTAGACAACAACGTCATCATCTTCTCGTTGTTCCCTGGTGTACGTGAAGACTTGATTCGTCACATCATCCATACTCCCAACCTGCGCGCTATCGTGATGCGGACGTTTGGTTCGGGCAATGCGCCGCAAAGTCCCTGGCTGCTGAAGGCTTTGAAGGAAGGCACCCAGAACGGGAAGGTCATTGTCAACATCAGTCAGTGTATGCAGGGCAAGGTCGAAATGGGACGCTACGATACCGGTTTCCATTTGCAGGAGGCTGGTGTTGTCAGCGGTTACGACTCCACGGTTGAGAGTGCCGTTACCAAGCTGATGTTTCTGCAGTCCCATTACGACGACCCCGAAAAGGTGCGTGCGCTGATGAATCAGAGCATTCGCGGTGAAATTACCCTTTAGCCTTACCTCTTACTTCTTACCTCTTACTTCACCACAACTGCCAACGGCTGTTTCAGCGCTTTCTTGAAGTTGTCGATGCGCAGCTGCCACTCGTCTTGTGTGCGGCAGTCAAACTTGCTCCACGCTGAACCCCAGTAGTAAGTCAGTTTCTCGTTCGGACGCACGTTACGTTTGATGCAGAGTGCATGTCCATAGATGCCGTTCTGATGTCCGTCATTCTCTACGACACATGTCTCAGAAGCTCCAGCGGGGAAGATGACTCCGACGTAGATCTGGAAGTTCTGTCCCTGTGGGTTGTCGGTGGGGTCGGCATACTGTACGAAGTCATTGCCGATGACGGTGCTCTGAGTGTCTTCGTTGTGGATGACAACTCCTGATGCGACGTCAATATTTTTCTTTGCACCCTCGTACCATACGGTCTGACGGTTGAAGTTCGAGCCTTTGTCGAGCGACAGCAGGCGATGTTCGGTGATTTTCTGTCCCTTATAGTCAGTGGGGTGATATACCAGACTGACGGTGAAGCGCAATGGTCCGTTGTCCAGAATTTTATAGTCTTTGTAGCAATAAGGGAATATGATGTTTCTGCCGTCCATCAGCGCCGGAGCACCGCAACCCAGCGAGGGTCCTACCTTGTAGCAGTCCAGTCCGTAGCCGTGGTCGAAGTGATAAGTCGTAGCCTCTTCCATCGCCAGTGCTTCTTCCGTCTTGCCTTCCTTTTTCAGCTTCTCGATGGCGGGATGGTTGTCCAGCTCCACTTTATAGCGTTTCTCCACCTCCAGGTCGGGTGTGTTCTTCACCCAGACGTCGTTGCCGAAGGCACGCTCTTTGTTGCGTTGCAGGGCAGGACCGTACAGACGATAGGCACCGCGGTCGTTTTCCCATGCGATGTCATCGACACGCTCTGGGTACTGACGTCCGCAGACAAATGTCTTCACGTCACGTGGCTGTCCTTTCACGATGCTAAACGTAGCGGTTCCGTGCGGACGCACGCTGGCATCGATAAGTATCTTGCCGTCGTGGGTAATCTGGTAAATCACCTCCTGCCGAACGGCGTTGATTACTCGGAAGTTACGTCCAGGCTGCACGCCCAGTTTCTTGTAGACGGTCTGGGCGTCAATCTCTACCAATTCCTGTCGCTGCTGTGGGGTGTTGTTTTTCACCTCTACAGTCACCTGCTGCGCACCTGCCGTAATAGCCATCAGTGCCAGCACAAAGCTTAATACTGTTTTCTTCATTGCTTCTCTCTTTATTTTTTAAGTTTATAAGTTTTTTTAGTTTGTGAGTTTTTATTCTACCCTTTTACCTTTCTACTTTTTTACCTTTTTTACTTTTTTACCTTTCTACCTTTTTACCTCTTCACCTCTTTACCTTTTCACCTCTTAGTTCTTCCTTAAAGAACTCGACACACTGTCTGTAGAGGTGGTTGCGCGTGTTGCCACCAGCGATGCTGTGGTTGCGATTGGTGTACACCAGTTGGCGGAAGTCCTTGTCGGCCTGCACCAGCGCCTCGGTATATTCGGCAGTATTGCGGAAGTGCACGTTGTCGTCAGCCATTCCGTGACACAGCAGCAGTGCACCGTGCAGGCGGTCAGCCCGACTGATGGGGCTGTCGTCGTAACCCTGTGCATTCTCCTTGGGCGTGCGCATGTAACGCTCGGTATAGATGGTGTCGTAGTAACGCCATGACGTGGGTGGTGCTATGGCTATTCCGGCGCAGAACACTCCCCTGCCCTCCGACATTGCCATCAGCGTGTTGAAACCGCCGAAGCTCCACCCCCAGATGCCGATGCGCTCCTTGTCGACATACGGCTGCTGACCGAGCCACAGCGCTGCCTCCACCTGGTCGCGGGCTTCCAGCTGTCCCAGTTTCAGGTATGTGCACTTCTCGAAGTCGGCACCGCGTCCGCCTGTACCTCTGTTGTCAACACAGACGCAGATGAAGCCCTGCTGACAGAGATACTGCTCCATCATGCCACCTTGTGCCGCCATTCCTACAGCCCACGCGTTGCGTACCTGCTGGTTGCCTGGTCCGCCGTACTGATACATCACGACGGGATATTGCTTGGTGGCATCGAAGTCTGCGGGCTTGACCACCCATCCGTTCAGCTCGATGCCTTCTGACGTTGTCAGCGTGAACAGCTCGCGGCGCCCCAGGGTGTATTTGCCCAGCTTCTCTTGCAGTGCTTTGTTGTCAATCAGCGTGGTGAGTGTCTTTCCGCGAGCATTGCTGATGCTATAGACGGCGGGGGTGTTAAGGTCGCTCCACGAGTGGATGAAGTACTGGAAGTTCTTGCTGAACGTTGCCGTATGCCAGCCTGCATCGGGCGTCAGGCACTCGCGTTTGCCGTTCTTGCGCACCACCCATATCTGCTGTTCGGTGGCACCTTTTTCGTGCGATGCGAAGTAGGTGTTGCCTGTCGACTCGTCGTAGCCGTAGACGCTGCTCACCTCGTAGTTGCCGTCGTCAATCTGGCGCAACAGCCGCCCGTTCATGTCGTAGAGGTACAGGTGCATGAATCCGCTGCGGTCGCTGGGCATCAAGATGTGGTTGTCGGTCAGCTGTATGCCGCCTATCACCTCCTCGCGTACATATTTATCAACTTTCTCCTCTATCAGCAGCTTGCTTGTGGCTGACAGCGCATTGACGCTATACAGGCGCAGACAGTTCTGATGGCGGTTCAACGTGTACACCATCACGTGTTCTGACTGACGGGTCGTCTTCAGACGCGGTATATAGTCGTCGTCAGCCATCGGCACCTGCAACTGACGTTTCTCCTGACTTGCTATGTCGTAGCTCCACACCGTGCAGCGGGCATTCTGCTCACCGGCAATGGGATATTTGTAGGTGTAGCTGCCTGGATATGAGGAGAACTCCTCACGTTCCGGCTTCAGACCTTTATAGAGCGGGAAGCTGAACTCTCTGACCTGCTCCTCGTCGTAGCGCACCCACACCAGCTGCTGACCGTCAGCGGTAAACACCATCGCGCGGTTGTGGCCGAACTCCTCTTCGTTCACCCAGTCGGGAATGCCGTTGATGATGGCGTTGCGCCTTCCGTCGTGAGTCACCTGTACCTCGGCGTTGCCGCCCTGCAAGTTGACCAGGAAGATGTTACCTTCACGCACGAAGGCCACCCGCTGACCGTCGGGCGAGAACAGCGGCGTCTGCTGCGGTCCGCCGTCCGAGAGCGCTACGATGCTGTTGTCCTCCACCGTGTAGACGTAGTAACGGGCTGTCAGCGAGCGCCGATAGATGCTGTTCGTTTCCGTCTGCAGCAACAGACGTTTGCCGTCAGGACTCACGCTGAAGTCCTCCACCCGCTCCAGAGTGCCACCCTTCACCGTTGCCGCATCGAAGAGTGTGGCGGTCTCCTTCCCCGTTTTGAACGCATATTTCACGATGCGCCGTCCGCCGTCCTGCAGACGGGCATACGTCTCGCCGTCAGCCATCGGCACCACGCTGCCCATCGTCTTGCCGCGGAATTCACCCCGTGCAATGTCCTTCAGTTCCAGCTGTGCAGCCCCTGCAGTAAGTGCTGTCAGCAGTGTTGTCGTTATCATGATAATCAGTCTTTTCATTATTCGGTGTTTGTTTCTGTAGCTTGTATTTTGTAACATTTTGCAAAAGTACGAAAAAAAGTTGCGACTGCAAAATTATTCCTCTAAATTGTATCTTTTCTCAGCTTTTTTGTGCGTGTGATACCGCTATATATTGTGGCTGAACTAAAAAAATGAGTATATTTTTTGGCAGAATCGAAAAATAATTGTAATTTTGCAGCCGAAAAAACGAGGACACCTCGAAAAAGGGAAGGTTGGCAGAGTGATCGATCGCGCTGGACTCGAAATCCGGTATACCCCTTTCGGGTATCGGGGGTTTGAATCCCTCACCTTCCGCCAAAGGAGCCTCACTCTCCGCAAGTAACGTTAAAGGGAACCCAATCGGTTCCCTTTTTTAGTGTCTGATTGTTAGTGCCTTACAATTGTAAGTGTTAGAGAATGACCCTAATAGAGGGATTGACACCTCAAAAATGCAATGCCGCGAGATTGAAGGATTTAAAATTGAAAAAGTGGGGCGACCGAAAAGGGTCGTTCCGCTTTTTTCTCTTTTTTCTTGGTTATTTAAAATGTTTGTTGTACCTTTGCAGAAAATATGTAATGCATAAACCATAATTACAACAATAATTGATAATCACACAAACCAAAAAAACTACGTAATATGAGAAAAATTACGCTCTCTATTCTCGTCCTGCTGCTCACGATGGTGACGCAGGGCGCATGGGCATGGGATGGCAGCGGCACAGCTGAAGACCCGTATCTGATTAAGAATAAGGATGACTGGGCTGCCTTAGTCGAAAGTGTCAGCGCAGGCAACACCTATCACGGAACGTACTTCGCACAGGAGGGAATTAACATCGATGCGTATTCTAATATGCTGGGTACGAGCGTTTATCCCTTCGAAGGCACATACGACGGAAGGGATAACATCCTACAACTTAGAAGCTGCCACCCAACGGAGTCCGATGCTGCACTTTTCCGCTATGTCAACGGAGCCACCATACAAAATCTTAATGTTCGTGGAGGTGACATAAGTGAGACCTCTGTGGAGAGGATTGGCGGTATTGTAGCCAATGCCTCCGGTAATACAACAATCAGGAATTGCACCAGTGATTTAATGATGCATACCAGCTGCGCCTCTAAAGTGGATGCCGGTGGTATTGTGGCATACGTCAATTCAGGCGCGACCGTCAATGTGATCAACTGCGCCTACACGTATCAAATCAGATTCTTGAATGAAAATGGATACGGAGGCGGCGGAATCGTTGGCTGGGTCGCCTCCGGTGCTACAGCCAATATAACCAACTGCACCGTTGGTGTCTACCACAATAGTGATCTTCCCTCTGCAGACAAACAGTTCTATATGTTTGCAAATGGCGATAACGGGTGCGTCGTTAATATCTCCAACTGCTATTACACTCAAGCGGCATACGATTCGGGAGCTGCCCCCCAAGACGGCAGTAAGCTGGTTCCCACCTCCATCTACAGCAACGCGGATTGGGAAGACTTCTGCGATGTTATCGCCAGCGGCTACAACTACCACAACAACAGCTCCCAGAAGACCGTGGAGCTGTTCTCCAACATCAGCGTGACCAAGGTGGCTGGTGCAACGAACCGTCCCTTCCGTGGCATGTTCGACGGACGGAGCCACCAGATAGAGGTTAATATTAATGTGGAGAGCGACGATGCCGACACCCCTGCCGCTCTTTTTGCCGAACTCCATTGGCCGGCAATAATCAAAAACCTGAACGTAGCGGGCAGCATCACCACCAGCGGCAGGCGTCCCGCCAGCATCGCCAGTTTCGTGACAAACGACAGCGAAATCACCAACTGCCTGAGCAGTGTGGACATCACTTCAACATATGGAGGTGACATTGATGCCGGCGCTTTCGTGGGTCGAGTGAATGAAGACAGAACACTCACCATGAACGGCTGCGTCTTCACGGGTAGCATCAACTACACCAATGCCAATGGATATGAAGGCGGCGGATTTGTGGGCTGGTTACAGGGAAATGCAACTTCCATACTCACCAATTGCCTGTTCGCCCCGACGAGCCTCAACTTCACCAAGGCAGAGAATGATTTCCATACGTTTGCAGGCGGTTATGGCGCGAGAAACCACACCTACTGCTACTACAACGACGTAGCAGCAGGCGAAGAGAAAATCACCACCACAGAGGGCAAGCGGCTGCGCAGCATTAGTAAAGGCAACGGCGTGTCCGTCTTCCACATCGAAGAAACTGGTGTCCCTGGTCCCTCCGTCTTCGGATTCAAATTCTACAACCCAGGCATGGGGTACAATGATGTATTGTATGCCGGCGCGGGAGACGCTGTGCCTCTCTGGATTGTCTATACAGACAGGACTGACCTGACTTTCAGACGTTACAACACCACGAACGGAACATTGGCCAACGAGACAACCAATACCCCGACACTCACCATGGCAAATGCCGACGCTACCTTGGGAGTAGACTGGCTGCTGCCCGTCGACAACAATGCATACTGTATTGCCACCAAGGATGCCTGGGATGTCTTCTGCGATATGGTGGATGAAGGCTACTACGACGCCAATAAAAAGACAGTGAAGATGACTGACGATGTCAGCGGCGTCAGCGGCATCACCAGGATGCTGGGAAGTGAGGCCAAACCCTTCGCCGGCACATTCGACGGACAGGGCCATACGCTGACGGTGAACATAGATAATACAACGGCAGATAATGCCGGACCTTTCTCCGTTGTCAACACTGCCACCATAAAGAACCTTAAAATAGCCGGAAGTATAACAACGGATAAGGTATGCATCGGTGGTATCGTAGGTAAGGCCAATGGCCAGGTAGATATTATGAACTGCTCCAGTTCCGTAGCTATGACTCCCTCATATAATAGTGGTGCCGGTTTTGTCGGTGGTATTGTGGGACGCGCAGAAGGTACCAATGGACAAAGGATTGCCATTAGCGGTTGCGCCTTCACGGGCAGCATCACCCTCAGCAATCCTAACGGATATTTTGGCGGCGGAATGGTGGGCTGGAAAGAAAACGACGAATATGAGGCCCGCATCACCAACTGCGTATTTACCCCGACGAGTCTCGACTTCATCTCCGCCCCGAATAAGTATTATTTCAGTATGCTTGTAAGCGGCAATGGTACAAAAAATTTTACCAACAGCTACTACAGCGATGTGGCAGCAGGCCAGCCGATAATCACCATCAAACAGGGCAAGCAGATGCGCAGCATCAACGCAGGCTTCGGCGTGAGCAGTGTCGCCATCAGCGGCGCAAGCACTGTGTATGACGCCAGCGGCATCACCAGCTACTCTGCAGGCATCAAGTACAATGACGTATGTTACGCCGGCAACGAAGACCAGGTGAATCTCGCGCTCACTCATGCCGACAAGGCTTTTACTTTTGAAAAGTACACAGTAGCAGCAGGCAACGGCACACTGACCAATCCCACAACAAACACTCCGAAGCTGACGATGACCGATGCCGAACAGACGCTCGCTGCTCTGTGGACACTGCCCGTCGAGGAGGGCGCAGCCCTTATTGCCAGCAAGGAAGCATGGGATGTCTTCTGCGTTCAGGTGGCAAACGGTAACACCTATAGCGGACAGACCGTGAAACTGACTGCCAACCTTAACGGCGTAACTATGATAGCAGGCGCTGAGGATAAGCCCTTCAGTGGCACATTCAACGGACAGGGCAACACGCTTGACGTTGACATGAACGTCGAGAGCGACGATGCCGAAACACCTGCAGCTCCTTTCGCCGAGCTCAGCGGTGCCACGATACAGAACCTGAACGTAGCGGGCAGCATCACCACCAACGGCAGGCGTCCCGCCAGCGTCGCCGGTATTGTGTCGGCGGGCAGCACTATCTCCAACTGCAGGAGCAGCGTAGCCATCACTTCAAGTAAGACGGGCGATATTGATGCCGGCGCCTTCGTGGGTCGGGTGAATGCAAACAAAACCCTCACCATGAGCGACTGCTTCTTCGCGGGCAGCATCACCTACACCAATGCCGCCGGATATGAAGGCGGCGGATTTGTGGGCTGGATGCGGGAAAACGCATCTGCCACACTCACCAACTGTGTCTTCGCTCCGACGAACCTCAGCTTCACCAAGGCAGAGAATGATTTCCATACGTTTGTAGGCGGCGCTGGCGAGCGCACTCTCACCAGCTGCTACTACAACGACGTGGCAGCAGGCGAAGAGAAAATCACCACCACAGAGGGCCAGCAGATTCCCACCTCCATCACCAGCCCTACCGTTTGGCGCGACTTCTACAATGTTGTCAGCTACGGCTATGACTACAGCGGCAAGACCGTGACGCTGGATGTCAACAACCTCAGTGTCGGTACGGCCAGGATGGTGGGCACGCAAGATCGGCCCTTCGCCGGCACATTCGACGGACAGGGCAACACGCTTGACGTTGATATTGCAGTGACGAGCGGCGATACCAATACGCCTGCCGCTCCTTTCGGCGCAATCAGTGGTGCCACCATCAAGAACCTGAACGTGACGGGCGTCATCGTAACCAGCTACTCTCGTCCCGCCAGCATCGCCAGTTACGTGACAGAGAACAGTACCGTCACCAACTGTAAGAGCAACGTCGCCATCACTTCAAGTTATGATGGTTATGTTGAAGCTGGCGCCTTCGTGGGCCGGGTGAAGGCTAACAAATCACTCACCATGAGCGGCTGCGTCTTCACGGGCAGCATCAACTACAGCAATAACACTGGAAGAAAAGGCGGCGGTCTTGTGGGCTCATTATTGTCCCACTCATCTGCTACGCTCAACAACTGCGTCTTCGCCCCGACATCCGTCATCATCAAAAATTCGTATGATAGTGATTTCTATATGTTTGTAGGCGGGTATGATGTGCGCGGCACACTCACCAACTGCTACTACAACGACGTGGCAGCAAATTACTCGAGAATCACCAAAGAGGGTAAGCAGATGCGCACCATCAGCGCAGGCACCGATGTGACCAGTCTCACCATCAGCGGCGAAAGCACTGGGTATAGCGTCAGCGGCATCACTGCCTACAGTACAGGCACCGGATTCAACGCGGGCATCAAGTACAATGATGTATATTATGCCGGCAACGAAGACGCTGTGCCTCTCTCGCTCAGCCATGCTGACGCACCTGCCGGAAAGGCCTTCGGTCAGTACACTGTAGCAGGCGGCGGCACACTTGCCAATCCCACAACAGATACTCCAACGCTGACGATGACCAACAACAATCAGACCGTCAATGCCGCGTGCCTTTTGACCACCATCAGTATGACGGATGATTGGAATACGTTCGCAGCCAATGTCAGCAGCGGCTTCGACTACAGCGGCTTGACCGTGGAACTGACTGGCGACCTGAACGGCATAACTACGATGGCTGGTACGCTCGACCGTCCTTTCGCCGGCACATTTGACGGACAGGGCCACGCGCTTAACGTTAACATGAATGTGACGACCGGCGATGGTTACATCGCTCCCTTCGCCGTACTCAAGGGTGCCCATATCAGGAACCTGAACGTGACGGGCAGCATCACCACTAACGGTATGCGTCCTGCCAGCATCGCCAGTTACGTGGCGGAGAACAGCATCATCAACAATTGTAAGAGCAGTGTAGCCATCACTTCAAGCTATGTAGCTGACATTGATGCCGGCGCTTTCGTAGCCCGAGTGGATGGAGGCAAAACACTCACCATGAACGGCTGCGTCTTCACGGGCAGCATCAGCTACAGCGTTGTCGGCGGACATGAAGGCGGCGGATTTGTGGGCTTTACGCAGAGTGGCGCAACAGCCAACCTCAGCAACTGCGTCTTCGACCCGACGAGTCTCGGCTTCAACACGGCAGATAATAAATTCTATATGTTTGTAGGCGGCGATGAGCGCGGCACGCTCACTAACTGCTACTACAACACATTGGCATATAATAATTTTAGAATCACCAACAAAGAGGGTAAGTGGATGCACAGCATCAGCGCAGGCACCGATGTGACCAGCCTTACCATCAGCGGTGAAAGCACCGAGTATAACCTCAGCGGCATCACTGCCTACAGCACAGGCGTCGGCTTTAGCACGGGCATCAAGTACAATGATGTATATTATGCCGGCAACGAAGACGCTGTGCCTCTCTCGCTCAGCCATGCTGACGCACCTGCAGGAAAGGCCTTCGGTCAGTACGCAGTAGCAGGCGGCGGCTCACTTGACGATCCGACAACAGATACTCCGACGCTCACGATGAGCGATGCTAATCAGACCATCAGCGCAGAGTGGATACAGGCCATCACCCTCGCCGACAATGCCGACAACAGCGAAGCCATCAGCGACGCTCACGGCCACGTGGCCAGCGTGACGCTACAGGGCCGCACGCTCTACAAGGACGGCAAGTGGAACACCATCTGCCTGCCCTTCGACGTGACGATTACTGGTTCGCCCCTCGACGGTGCCACAGCACGTCCGCTGAACAGCGCCAGCATCACCGAGACGACACTTAGCCTGACCTTCGGCGATGCCGTGACCACACTCCAGGCCGGTACACCTTATATTATTAAGTGGGAGAGCGGCGACAACATCGTCAACCCCGTCTTCAACGGTGTCACCATCGACAAGAGCGACAACGGCTATGACAATGGCGTTGCAGGAGATACTCACGTCCGCTTCCTCGGCACGTACAAGCACACGGCCTTCGACGCTGAGGACAAGAGCATCCTGCTCATGGGCGGTGCCAACAAGCTTTACAGTCCCACGAACGGCGCCAGCATCGGTGCACAGCGCGCCTACTTCAAGATAGGCGACGGCAATGCAGACGCCCGTCTGCTGACTGGCTTCAGCATCGACTTCGGCGACGGCGAGACGACAGACCTGGAAATGATGTCTGATGGAAGAGGTAAGATGTCAGACGTATGGTACGACATGCAAGGTCAGAAGCTTCAAGGTAAGCCGACCACCAAGGGCCTGTACATCGTGAACGGCAAAAAGACCATCATCAAATAATTAAGGAGGACTGAACCATGACAAAGAAAACATATATCCAACCCGTGATGACTGTCTTACAGCTGCAGCACCACGCCCCGATTCTTGTAGAAAGCCTGACTGTCGACAGTAACCTCCCCGAAGGCGAGGACATCACCATCGAAGACCCAGGCTCCGGCCCTGCCCGCGCCCGCGACTTTGACGGCATCGACTGGTAATAAGTACGCAAAAAGAACCTTTACGTATAGTTAAAGCGGAGCGACCGAAAAGGGTCGTTCCGCTTTTTTCTCTTTTTTCTTGGTCGTTTGAAATGTTTGTTGTACCTTTGCAGAAAATATGTAATGTACTAACCTAATAATTGATAATCACACAAACTTTATAAAACTACGTAATATGAGAAAAATTACGCTTTCAATCCTTGCGATGCTCTTCCTGACGGTGAGCACTGCGTGGGCAGACGACTTCACGGTGGAACGTGCCGTCAACCTGAGTCAGCTGGACTCTTGGGCTGATATCAGCCAGTTCCAGTGGCAGGTGATAGACCATGGCATCCAAGACAACAGTGAGGAAATGGATGCCCTCATCAACCTGTTCTACGACCCGGCTCCCAAAGACACCGTGGGTTTCTACAACAAGATCTATGCAGCGCGCGACAACCAGTACATCGTGCTGCGCTTAGACAAGGCTCAGAACAATAGGCCTTTCTACGTGCGCGTCACGGTTGTGAAGAGTAAGGATGACCCCTCGCAGAACTCGTCGCGACTGTATTCCGTAGATAAATACGCCTACATCATGCCGCCCATCGGCGAGATGCAGCTGGAGGTGAAGATATGGCCGCGGGACGAAGGCGAAGAGATGGCGAAGACCTATACCTTCAACAGCCATAGCTACGGTTCGATGTCGCTGCGCTCCGTGATGTTGGACAAGAGCCGCATCGTGCCGGGCAACTACGACCTGCAGCTCATCTACTACGACGAGGATACTGAGAAGAGTGACACCACATATATCCCGAGTCTGGTGACCGACAAGCTGTACACCTTCTATACGTACAACAATGGAAAGCTCAAGGAGGCGTACATGCGTTGTGACAATTTCAAGCGTATCAAGCTGAGACCCGAATGGTGGGCCGTGGATGCCGTGACACACGTCAACGACAACAGCGTGACGGTGATGTCGGGTGATAAGATGCCCTACAACCAGCACAAGCGAAAGGACGCACCGAACCCCACCTATCTGGACTCGCGCCTGTTCTCCCATCACGATACGCTGTGGGTGAACCTCTATTTGGACAAAGTTCGCTCGACGGAAGTGGACGGACTGACCATGCACGCCGTGCGGGCCGACTACGACAATAACCCTAAGGGCGACAACCTGCTGACATGGGGTAAAGACCCCAAAACCGACCGTCTGTATGTGTTGACCGACGGCGAGCCCGCCACCATCGAGTGCTATCGCGACGGCTACCTGCCCAAGCTCTGCATGTATCCCGGTTCCTACGACCATATCACGGGTATCATCAGCCGTGAGTCGGAAGAGGTTGACATCTACCTGGAATCGATTAACGCACCTGTCACGTCGCCTACGGTAACCACCGCGGTACTCTCTACGCTGACACCGACCGTCGACCTTCGTGGCGGCAAGTATATCTGTGACATCCAGCAGAGTGACATCCTGCCGACACCGCTGACGGAGACCGTCTTCTACGACGAATATGCCTCGCACAAGGACACCGCCAAGATAGCGAATGGCATAGAGTACGACAATTATGCAGCTATGGAGGTGGCCATCGTTGCACCGAATAACGTGCCGCACACCAGCGTCGTCTCGCTGAAAAAAGTCAAGGGCGCTGAGAAGAATGACATCAAGACGGACAATCTGACAGGCGACTCGAGGGTCATCTACAGTCCCTTGTACGACTACAGCTACTGGAGCTTGCGTTACGACCTGAACGGGTATCTGGACGTCAACAAATCGGGACGTCCCGCAGTGGCCTTCGACGGTACGGAGGTACGTCAGTTGCCTATTCTCGCCAATGTCTTCCTCGATACTGATGATATGAAGAAGCAGATGGAGAATGCCGCTAATGAACGTACGGATCCTAAAGACTCAGGAGACAAAGCCGAGAAATGGATGACCGAGAAGGCTCCTGCTGCAGGCACGAATTTGACTTTGAAAATACCCAAGACGTACCCGTACTACGTACGTTGGGGTTTTTCGGCTGATTTGTTTAAGGCTAAGAAAATCACAGTGTCCTATGCAATAGGTGCCGGTGTAGATTTTGACTTTATCAAAAAAGACAAAGACCCCGATGCTCCCGAAACAGCCCCACCATCGTATTCTGTTACTTCTTCCACTTACGAGGAAGTGGGATATGAACACACTGACGCCAGCGATATAGCTAGTCCAATAGCTGAATTCTTAGGAGGCAACGGGATTGAAAACCCCAAAGAAAAAGATCCTAACAAACTGATTCAGGCACAAGCCGGATGCGCAGCTTTTGTTGAGCAGTACAACCAACTCGGCTTGCCCTTGACGTCCGTGTTTTCGAGCGATGGGGATAATTGGGCACAGCTTTTTCTGGGGCTGGAACTTGTGGATGAGTTAAGCATTCGCGGCAATGCCAATATCGGATTCTCCTGTCGTATTGACTTCATGAATGCTTTAGCAGCGTTATGGCCCAAACCCAAAGTTGGAGAATCCTGGGCTACCAAAGCGTCAAAATGGTTCGGCAGCAACAAGATAACGAAGGCCCTCAATGATTTCTTCGGTGTGTCCATCGGTGCCAACGCCGGAGCCATGCTCAACGCGTCGGCAGGTATCTTTGCGTTCCACAACATGGACGATTCTTGGGCTCCATGGAAGAACCATATTATCGGCTTCAGATTCTCAGGACAGGCATTCTTTAACCTGAAGCTCAAGGCTAAGATAGACGCCATCATCGCAGGTGCCGAAGGCGGTGCAAATCTGGGTGCCGGCATCAATTTCAAATATGCGGCAGGCAGCCGACTCGACTTCAGGAACGGCTTTTCGGGCAGTGCCTATAGCTGGTATGCAGGTATGGGACTCTACTACAAGGTGAAGTTCTTGGGATGGAGCAAGCATGGAGAGTTCCAAACTGGTCGCCTGAATGCAAAACAGGAACTCATCAAGCCGAAGAGCTACAAGAATCCATTCGACCCGTACTTCACATACTACCTGAGCGACCTCGACGACCCGAGAGATAAGCTTGCCGGCAGTATGATGCGCAGGGCAAACCCGGAACTGCCCGGTATGTTCATGACCAGTTACGTAGACTATGACCAGCCTGTGAAATTCGTTTCGGGAGGCGACAGCGTGATTTATCAGGTCAGCTATGAGAACCCCAACGACTATGCTATCGAGGTGGCATCGTCAGGCGATCCCGTCCCCCTCTCGGACACTAGCGTAGGCGGTTGCAGCGATTACGATGCCGCTTCCGTGCCTGGCACCGACCTCGTGGTGATGGAGCAGGCGGTAGGACGGATTGCCCAGGAGGACTTGGAAGACAGCCTGCACCTGGACGAGACCGTGAAGCGTGCCAGCCGAGTCTATAGCCTCTATTACTCGAAGAAGAATTCAGGCAAGAAGTGGATCAGACCCAAACCCGTCTACAGCTCTACCGAGACCGCATCCTTCAAACCCCGTGTGGCACTGGCCGAAAACGGTACGGGTGTAGCCATCTGGCAGGAGGGACTCCTCGATAAGGGTAGCTGGGTGACAGCGAAAGACACCACAGACCTCGCCGACCTCGTGATGACCGGTAACTTGATGATGTCGCGCTTTGACGGCAACGAGACCTGGTCGGCACCTGTGCCGCTGATGGCCGTTGGCGAGACCTGCATACTGAAGGACTATCGCGTTACCTACGACGGCTCGACGGCATTCGTCGTTGCCCGCAAGAGTGACGGCACGAAGAGCGAGAATGTCTGTATGACCGTCGATGCAGTCAACAATATCACGATGCACGACGTGGATCAGAGCGACGTCATGATGAATCTGCGCCGTGTGGGTAACCACAACCTACTGGCGTGGACCAGCCAGCCTGACTCGCTGTCGCAGAACACGTTCTTCCAAGTGAAGAGCTACGATATGAGCGGAAAGCCTGATCAGGGCATCAATACGTCGTTCATGCTGGAGAATACGGAGGTGGAAGACTTCCGTATCATACCCGACCTCGAGGCCAAGTCGCTGGACAATGTGGCGCTGCTGTGGCGTGAGACGAAGTTCGCACAAGATAGTACATTGCTCAGACTACGTGCCGCACGAATGGTGCCCAACAAGGACGGCGGCTTCGGTTTCGGCACACCCATCACTGCCGTACAGATCAAAGACAACAACGACATCTATGGTTTCGACGGTTTTATGACCAAGGAGAAGATTCAGGTCTGCTATGTGGCTGCTGACTCTCTGGGCAACTCGCAGCTGAACAAGACGGCAGCCTACTTCGGCAACGCCTTCAACTACACCATTGCGTTCGACAACGACAACAACCAGGGTTTCCAGTGCGACAAGGACGAGATCAACCTGCTCGTCACCGTCAATAACTACGGTACATCGACCATCAGCGAGTGTGTGCTGACGGTAGATGACCAGCAGTATCCGCTCAACATGACGATTCCCGCTGGAAACTCGGCCCAGCAGCGCGTCACTATACCCTATACAATAGGTAAGGGCGTGAACACTGTGCTCGACGTGAAGTACGACGACGTCTTGGGCATTCAGGAGCAGAGCTATGCCCGCTTCCTGGCTCGCCGCCGTGCACGTAAGAACGGTACCCTTCGCCGTACGGCTGAGGAAAAGGCCGAGGACAGTGTCTACGAGCAACAGACCCAGACGTTCTATCCCTATCATCCGCGTCTGGAGTGCTTCGTGGCTGCCCAGCACGTTAACGAGAATGGCGACAACCACATTACCATCTGTGTGCGCAACTACGCACGACGCCAGTCAGGGAGTGACTTCGCCTACATCGTGGGACTCAAGGAGAATGCGCACAGTCCTGTGGTTTACATCGGTGGCGGTGAAGGCCACATCAAATACGATACCAAGATGATATTCAACAAGCCCGAAGATGTGAAGGGCGATGGCGGATGTATGAATGACTGCGGCAGCTACCGCGCAGGCTACGTCACCATTACCGTTCCCAATGTCACGGAGAAGAAGGAGATGTATGTGGGTGCTACGCTGGTCTACAAGGATCCCAAGTCGGGCTGGTATATGCAACTCACTCCAGACCTCAAATCGGCCAGCAAGAATGGTACGGTAACGCTCTATCCGTCATCGGAGGTGGTATCTGTGAAGAATATCTACAACAACGACGACGCAGGCGTCCACATGCGTGTCAGCCGTCAGGGCAGCAACCTGTTGGTAACGGGTGCCGATCCGCGTCAGCAGGTGCGCCTCTATCAGGCCAACGGTGCCATCATGGGCCGCCAACAGGCTGACGAGAACGGTCGCGTCACCTTCACTGCACCTGGCGTCAGCGGCGTAGGACTGATCTCCACCGACAAGGAAACCGTGAAATTTGCTTATTAAGTAAAAAGATGATGAAAAGAAGAAATATGAAAAGAATACTGTTTGCTGTCGGATGCTGGCTGCTGGCTACGACTGCCATCATGGCACAGACCCAGCCCGGACCCTGGGACGGGTCGATATCGGGTAGTTTCAAGAAAGAGGGGAAGACTATCTTTATTGATTGTCCTGCCGACCTTGCCGCACTGCATTCGCTGTGGGGTACTTATAAAAATGGCGACCAAGGCTATAAAGGATGGACCATCAAGCTGAGGGCCGACCTTGATATGAACAATATCAACTTCAATGACCATACCATCGGATGGAACGACGACAATAAGTTTGGCGGTACATTCGACGGCCAAGGGCACATCATCCGAAACCTGAAAATCAAAGGAAAGGACGACAATCGTGGACTCTTCGGCAAGATAGACAACGGCAGAGTCAAGAACCTCAAACTGGTGAATGTGGACATCTGTGCCGGCGATGGTGACGACTGTCACATAGGAGCTATCTGCGGCAGAATGTACAACCACAGCACCATCGAACATTGTGCCGTGGTAGGAGGAAGCGTGAGGCAGTACGAAAGCGGCAACGACGAGTTTGGTGCCATCTGCGGCTATATGACCAACAACAACAACAGCATAGAATACTGCTATAGCGACATCACCGTGGAAGCAGACACTGAGGTCGGTGGACTGGTGGGCAAGATAGAGCAGGGCAACGACCACACCTCAGGCATCTATCACAGCTACTTCAGCGGAAAAGTCATCCGTCACGGCAGCGAATACTTCGGTGCTATCTGTGGCGAGCGTTATGGTCAGCCGATGCAGAACTGCTTCTTCCTCGACCGCCAAGATGGTGTGAGAGCCACTGGTAACCAATCAAAGTATGATGGCAGCAGCAATCTTACCGACGGCGAAATCAAGGCGTGCACGGATGCTGAACTGAAGCAACCTCTGTTGTTCCGCAATTATAATGCAGGATACACCCTTGAGAGCGATGAGTATGTCTATCCCTTCAACGGCTATCCAGAACTGAAGGTGTTCCTGCGCTATGACGTGGGCGACAGCTTCTACGTGACCAATGCAGGACACATGGGCGAGAATACCGCTGACTCCATTCCCGGACACGTCAGAATCGTGACGAACGGCAAAAGCCCCTTTGGCGTCACGCTCGAGAAGGCTGGTGCCGCTACAGCGAATACTGACTTCGTCATCAACGACACCTTCACGCCTTACTTCAACGACCAGCAGCAGCTCAAGACGGTCGGACTCGGCAGCAATGTCTTCGAGAATCTGGGAGAAGTGAACACTGTCACCATACCTGCTGCCGTCGATTCCGTGGCCACTCCACAGCGTCATCAGGTGCAGGAGGCCTTTATCCTCAACGGCAATGCTTCGGAGGGTGGCGTCAAGGACAACGTCCTCTATAGTCTGAAGACAAGATACCTGCTCACGGCGCCGAAGAAGCTTACGACGATGACCATCCATCAGGAGCTGGCAGATAGCATAGCCGACTACGCCTTCGAGAATATGACGGAACTGAAGACACTCTATGTCGACACCTATACACCTGCAGGAACGCTGGTGGACGACAAGGATAATAAAGCACCCACCATGAAGTTTCAGGGCAATAAGAATACCGTCTTTGGCGGTTGTCCGGA
>Ga0247609_10000291_pt1 | contig 72350 bp, 59 predicted proteins | sample 172DNAGHGlowgp2_FD_193487 | JGI IMG/M metagenome (GOLD analysis project Ga0247609, IMG submission 193487) | Sheep rumen microbial communities from Palmerston North, Manawatu-Wanganui, New Zealand - 1728 DNA GHGlow gp2 | ecosystem: Host-associated > Mammals > Digestive system > Stomach > Rumen ...
GCAATTCATCCGACCAGCATCCCATGCAGTCGGTAGCCTTCAGTCTCAACCATATTGAGGAGGCCAACAACTACTACTTCGACAACATTGTATTTGATGTGTATCTGGAAGATCAGTGTCCGAAGCCAACATTTAAGCAAACAGACAATAGTGTCATCCTCCAAAGTCCGTTTGATGCCACCATCTACTTTACCCTTGACGGTTCAACGCCAACCACTAACAGCGAACATGCGAATGGTGCGATAGCACTAAATCTCTCGCAGAGCACTACCATCAAGGCTATTGCCATTGTTGATGGTTATGAAGTTTCTCCTGTGGCAACGTATGCCTTTGAGCCTACGGAGGACAATCTTGATCAGCGGCGGGAAGAGTTGATGGATATGATCTACTGGTTGTCAGCGGAAGTTGGCGAATGCCGTGAACTGTTGAATATGGTGGAAGACGCAGACCCACAATGGATGGAATCTATGATAAAAAGATTGGACCAGGTAGAATATGAAATCATGGAAGTGAGAGACCGGATAGAAACAGCCACATCCAATGAAGAACTTGACGAATGCCAGGATCGTATTTATATGATCGAAAGCGAACTTGGTATGATACGTCAGGACATTGACTCCTTTGCACCCAAACCCATCACCGCCGGCTTTGACGGTCTGACAGCCTGGGTGAGCGATAACGCAAGCCTCGATGATGCCTTTGTGGGAACAGTAGGCGGTCGTGAGGCGGCTGCACAGACCATCGCTGCCATTATATGGAATTGTCAGTATCCGTTGACTGCCGATATGTTGCAGGGCATCTCGAACCCGAACCTCCTCGTCTATGTCACAGATGCATCCCTGGCTCCTGAGGGCGTGCAGAATGTCGTGGTGAATGGTCAGGCACAGGAGATTATCCTCACCGATGCAACAACGGGCAATAACAACTTCTACTGTCCGGAGCCCTTCAGGGCACAGCGGATCAGTTACACCCGTAACTTCCAACAGCACACCGTCATCGGGACCAGTCGTGGCTGGGAAGGACTTACCCTACCCTTCCCTGTGCAGACCATCACCCACGCCACACAGGGACAGATCACACCATTCCGCAATGACGGCAGTAACAAGCACTTCTGGCTCAGGCAGATGAGGGACAACGGACTCACCTACGCCCAGACCATCGAGCCGAACGTGCCCTACCTCATCGCCATGCCCAACAGCACGGAATATTACGATGAGTTCAACCTCTCAGGCCGTGTGACCTTCTCGGCAGAGAATACTGAGGTGTACAGTTCGGAGAACAAGCAGCAGGTAGGCACCAACGAGATCATCCTCATTCCGACCTTCACACGTGTGGCTGCATCAGACGATGTCTACGCCCTGAACGTGGGCAATGCCAGAGACGGCTATGCCGAGGGCAGCGTGTTTATACGTAACTCCCGTGAGGTTCGTCCCTTCGAGGTCTATACCAACCACATGAGAGTGGGAGGCGCACGTCCAAGATTCATTCCTGTGAACGCTACCACCAACAATGAGACGGTGGGCATCAAGGACAATTTACAATTTGACAATTTACAATTTGACAATTGGTACTCGGTTGACGGACGACAGTTGCAGGGCGAGCCCAAGACAAAGGGCGTCTATATCCAGAGAGGCAAGAAGGTTGTAAGGTAAGAACCTATACCAGTAAACCGCCGATAGACTCCTTGCGGAGAATATCGGCGGTTTTTTATATCCGGTGTGCCACCTATTAGAAACTCATATCACGCCAAACGGAAGTGATCTTCTCCGAGCAACTGGTGGCAGGCGTCTGCTTCTTACGCATCTTCAACTGAAGGGCCTGTAACGACACATTACTCTTGATGTTGTCTGACATGTCACCGTAAGTACAATTTCCCTCTGTCTGCTGCAGTTCCTTCAACAGATAATAGGTAAACAGACCGTGGCCTTCCTCAGGATAGCCCTGTGCGGTCTCGTTGCCTTGGGCAGCAGTGAACACAACAACGGAACCTTCGCCGAAGGTGGCATCTTCTGCCTCGATCTCAACACCGCGCAATCCCTCGCTTACACCTTCGTTGTTACGGTTGATACCACTGAAGCAAGCATCCAGGAATACGGAAGTCTGCTGGAAGGCCAGATCACCGAGTTTGCTGTAGAATTCGTCAAGGGCGATACCTCTCTTCGGATTGGTGCCACGAACGTCTGTGGGCAGGATATACGCCTTGTTCTTGTTCTTGATGTCAGGAACACCATGACCGGCATAATACACGATCAACTTCTTTTCATCACGGTAAGGAATCTGCGAGATCCAGTCTTCGAGTTCCTCTTCCATGATCATCTGTTTGGTAGCATCCTCTGTGATGTGGATGTTCTCTGCGGGGATACCCAGAGTCTTCTTACAGTACTCTGCGAATATTCTGGCATCATGGATGGCGTAAGGCACATCAGACACAAAGCGGTAGTTCTGGTTACCGATGATGAGTGCGTAGGTGTTATAACGTGTGTAATAGCCCTGAGGAATGATGGTGTCGACCTCGGAAGTAGCATAGTCGTAGTCGGCATTTGACTTCTCCTTGGTGGTACACTTGTCGACAGACTCTTTCGAGAGACCGAACTCATAACTGTTGCCCAGATTCACATAAGAGGGCAAGCGGCGGATTTCACCTTCATACAAAGCGTGACGTGGTTTTCCATTGAAGAGCACCTCATTGGCAAAAGTATGATGACCGATGATGGCCGTAGGAGCGATGTCGATAATCTTCAGATTGGTACAGGAAACGAATGCCTGGTCAGCCAGTCGACAACGGTCAGGAATAATGATAGACGGCAGTGAGACACAGTTGGCGAAGGCAATGGTCTCAATGGTCCTGGTCTGCAAGGGAATAGAGATGTTACGCAAACGACTGCAATTCAGGAAAGCACCCCATCCGATGGTCTCCACATCGGTCCCCTCAAAACGCACCTCCTGCAGATCCTTCAAATTGGCGAAGGCACAAGAACCGATGTTTTTGATACCACTCATAATCACGACCGACCTGACACCCAACTTCTGTCTTACCCAGGGAGCCACATTGCGTTCTACATTGTAATCGGCCATTTTCACCATTTCTCCCTTTTTGCTGACATTGGTGATGACCAACGAGTTGCCGTCGAAACTCCAATGAACGTCTTCACCACATGATCCCTCAATCTTATGACTATATTGAGCACTGACTGTCGTCAAACCAAACACGCTCAGAATCAGGATAAAAATATATTTTTTCATAATTGTTTCCTCTGTTTGTTAATAATGATGTTTCTACTATCTTATCCAGCCCTGTTTACTTGAGTCTGAACTGCAAGAACACACGATTCGTTGCGGACTTGAACTTGTATTTATCATCGCCATAGGTATCCTTGTCCAAAGACTGGTATTTCAGTCCGGCAGAGCGATGCTCATAGCCGATACCGATAAATTTCCACGTCAGGCTGACACCGAACGTATTGGTCAGTCCGTGTCCCAGATTCATCTTGATACCATCTCTCACCTTGTCCTCAGTATTTGTACCTTTCGCCTTATTCACATCAGCATCCTCATCGTTCTTCATGAGTAACAGGGATGCATGGTAGCCAATCTGGTACCACATATTGAAATGCAGATGGTGCAGGCCCTTACTATCCATGGTGTTGAACGGGGATACCGTGATGGACGGACCTAAAGCCATGCCGTAGTTGATGTCATATTTCTCCAGGTTCCAAGGCGTATAGAACAACTTACTGTCACTGGGCAATTTAACACTGGTGTCATAGAGGTTCTTTCCATTGCCTTCGTGGTCGTAGTAATTCACATTCAGGTCTATATACTTATAGTCAATATAGAACTGCAGGATGTTGGCAATAGGTTTCTTGTGCAACTTATAGCCTCTGCCCACTTGTAACGAGAAACCCCATTTGCTTTTGAATTTAGGGACGACACCGCCGTTCAAATCGGGCACGCCTGTCTGAATGACTTCATCGGGAGTCAACGTGGCATTGTTGTACGAGAGATTCAGATAACCCTTTCTGGACCATACATCCTGGAAATGCGATTCCTCGAACTGATTGCTGGTAAGGCCCTGCTGGGTCTTCACGATGTCGTTGATCGTCACAATCTCCGTAGAATCCTCAGTCCAGTCGATGTTGGCCGGGCGGTCTAATTCATTTACATTCTGTCCAAAGGCATTGATGCCTAACAGACTAACCATTGAGAGGAAGAGTAATTTCTTCATAATTTAGAGTTTTTTGATTTGTTATTACTTTTGGTTAATTTTGATCCATTTCTTATCGACGACCATATCCTTGTCCTGTCGCTGGCATTTCAGAAGCCATTTCTGGAAGTCGTGGGTGCTCAGGGAATTCGGATGAAGTTTGTCGCCAGTGATGTCGTTACACTTCGTAAAGGGATGAGGTGAGTAGATGACGACAATCTGGTTGTCTTCTTGTTTGCGCTTTGTCTTTAACCTGTAGTGATAAGCCGACGGGTCAATGTCTTTGTCAAAGAAAACGTAGTCGCGATTGCCCTTGATGGCATACCGTCCGCCTGTATCATTGGGATAAGGCAGCAGACAACTGGTTTCGTCGTCGCCGACAATCAGATAGATGGCAGCATAGCCTGCCGACGGTGAACGGAAATTGACATAGATACGTTCTCCGCTGTCAAACGATGTGGCAGACGTACGTCCGTTGAGGCCGTCCTTCTGTATGTCCCATTTCAGATCGACCTTCGCCTGGACAATCTCACGTATCTTACCATAGACCTTGGCTGTGAATGTCAGTTTTCCGTCTTTGTAGTCAACGGACAGTTCGGTAGGTTTGGTGTCGCCAAGCCATTCACCCTTGGCCATCGCCACCGTGTTCTCCCAGAAGTAGGAACTGGCCTCCTGACCATTGGTCTCCGTGTTTGAGTCAATCACGTCAGAGGTTACCATCTCGCCGAATTCCGCCTTGATGCAAGCGGCCTTGGCCAACTCGATACACTTCTGTTTGGCTTCGTTCAAGGTAACGTCATCATTCTCGGTGATGACATAGGTGTACTCTCCAGAAACCGTGGCTGTCTTCTGCGCCTTCAAAGCCGATGGCTGCATCATGACACATCCTAATAATAATAGGTATATATTCTTTTTCATAATCGCTTTAGTTATTTAATGACGTTGACAACAAAGAATGACCGCACCTCATAGTTACCGTCATTCGTCATTCTGTAAATCACGACACTGGGTTTCATCGACTTCACCAACTGGTCGGTCGAAGAACGGAAGTGGGAGGTGAGTTCTACCTGACTCGTGGACGTCTCGCCGTCATACTGGCTGCTCACCTGGGTATCTGTCTCGCCCTCAACCTTCGATTCCTGCATGGCGGCATACTGCGCAGCAGCATTATTCTGGCTCTTGCGGACTGCCATGTTAAGTTCTTTGGCAGTGCCATGACCCTCTATCGATGTCTGTTCGCCTATGCCATCGTATAATGCTTTGTAGTGGGCAGCCATGCCTTCCCGGATGCTCTTCACGTTGCCAAAAACTTTCCAGCCCTCTTTTTCCAATCGGGCTGCAGTCTTCTTGCTTTCTTTTTGTACTGACTTGTCCTGATAGTCGGCCTTTGCTTCCGTCGCTGTGAAACAAGAGAATACCGCCATCAATACAATAGTAGTTATGTACTTTATTACTTTCATCGGTTAGATAATTGTTTAGTCGGGGACAAAGATAGGGAATAATTCTTAAACAAACAAATAAAATGCAAAAAAAAGTTGATTTTGGGTCATGCGAACTCGTTATCAAACAACTTTTCCGCAAAAAAAAACATGGAACTTTAGAAAAATCCTAAATTCCTTTGGGGTTTCAGATATATTATGTATCTTTGCAAAATAAAAAACTATAGTTTCACTAACGAATATATAATATAAGCGTTATATGAAGAAAGGACTACTTTTCTTGTTGTTAGCAACAATATCGATTGGTGCATGGGCCGCCGACGGTGATGATTTTTACGCAGAAACCGTAGAGGGTATTACTATGAGATTCCAGGTGACAAGTGAAGCAGACGGAACTGCTCAAGTATGGCGACCTTCCTCAAACCAATGGGGTGCACCTGTTGCCGTTGATAAAAATACGGAAGGGCATATTACTATTCCTTCAGAAGTAAACGGCTACACAATTACGTCAATTTGTGAAGAAGCATTCTATTATTGTGATAAAATAACATCTGTGGAGATTCCTAACACGGTTACATATATCGGTGAAAGAGCCTTTTGCGGCTGTAAAGAACTTGCAGATGTCAACTTGCCCAGTTCTTTGATAGAAATTGACGATGCAGCATTCTATGGCACTGCGGTATCTAAAGTGGTTATTCCTGCCAGCGTCACAAGGATAGGCAGTACACCATACGGCGAGTGTTCTAACCTCGCATCCATTGTGGTAGATCCTGATAATAGCATTTATGACTCCCGCAATAATTGTAATGCCATCATCAAAACAAGTACAGATGAACTGAACACCGGATGTAACAATACGATTATTCCTGATGACATCAAATCTATCGGATGGATGTCATTTAAGGGATGCTCTGGTTTAAAATCACTGGTCATCCCTGCCAGCCTAACCTCAATAAGTTATACGGCTTTTGAACTCTGTGAAGGGATCGAAACCATAGAGGTTGATAAAGATAATCCGGTATACGACTCGCGTAACAATTGTAACGCAATCATTGAAACAGCAAGCAACACGTTGGTACGCGGCAGCAACAACACTGTAATTCCTGATAATATCACTACTATCGGTGACGATGCTTTTCACGGTTCTAACATCGAATCTATTATTGTTCCTGAAAGTGTAACGAAAATAAATGGCCATGCCTTTGAATATTGTCGTAAAATGACTTCAATAAGTCTGCCTGAAAGTATCAAGGAGATTGAATATATGGTTTTCTTGGGATGTGAAAGTCTAAAATCGATAATGATTCCTCAAAGTGTAACGTCTATAGGCTTTTGCACTTTCTATGGGTGTAAAAGTTTTAATACTGTCGTTATTCCTGATGGGGTGAAAATACTTGATCAACAGGCATTCTATGAATGTGAAGGACTTACCTCTGTTACTATTGGTCGTGGTGTAACTTCAATTGGCAGTTCTGCTTTTGAGGGTTGTCGTGCTTTGGAAGAAATCATCTCAAAGATTGAGAATCCTTTTGAGATTAGCGTAAGTGTTTTTGATAATTCTGGAGGAGGACAATATGTATATCCAACAGCCACTCTCTACGTTCCCGTTGGTTGCATAGAGGCATATCGTAATACTGCATCCTGGAACAAGTTCCAAAACATCAAGGAAATTGGAGAAAGCACAAGTATTGGCGAAGCCATTGACCTCGGTCTGCCAAGCGGCACCAAGTGGGCATCTTGGAATGTCGGAGCATTAAAGCCTGAGGATTTTGGAGGGTATTATGCTTGGGGTGAAACGGAGGAGAAAGATACATACACGTGGGATAACTATCAATATGGTAATTATAACTATGAAGATGATAGCAGCCAGATAGTGGACATCGGCTCTGACATCGGAGGAACAGATTACGATGTGGCACACTTAAAATGGCGCGGTGAATGGCGTCTGCCCTCAATCGAACATATCAATGAACTACGCAATAACTGCACTTTTGAGTGGACAACACTGAACGGTGTTAACGGCTGTAGGTTCACCGGTCCTAATGGGAACTCCATATTCCTACCCGCAACAGGCCAATGGGATAACGGTACGCTCGTAAAAGTTGGAGAATGGGGCGACTATTTATCATCTTCAAAACGGGAGCCTCAGGAGGGGGAGGTTATTTCTATCTTCTGCGAGGGTTTGCTATTCAATTCCGAAGCCCCTGAGTGGTGGTATGCTAATCCCATATGGGGTCAATATTGTGGACGATGTGTGCGTCCTATTATCCCAGGCACAAGACAGTCAGACCAAGAGATTGAAGCCAGGAAGTCTGCACTGCTCGAAGAACTGGATAAAATAAAAGCAATGCTGGCGTACGCAGAAGACATGCTGGCAAGGAAAGATCCGAACAGGCAGGCTGACGATCTCTGGGAGAGGTGTATGATGTTGGAAGCAGAAACCAAGGATGTTGAGTATAGAGTTATGGAGGCGGAGACATTAGACGAACTTGATGTCTGCGCAGAAGAAATTGATAAACTTCGCGCCATGCTGGATGAGTTGATGTACAGGATTGAGGAATATTCTGCTGTCACAGCACGCTTCGACGGACTGACGGCTTGGGTGAGCGGAGATGTTCCCCTCGACGAAGCCTTTATGGAAACAGGCGGTCGTGAGGCGGCTGCACAGACCATCGCTGCCATCGTTTGGGAGAATTCGTATCCGTTGACTGCCGATATGCTGCAGGGCATCTCGAACCCGAACCTCCTCGTCTATGTCACAGATGCATCCCTGGCTCCTGAGGGCGTGCAGAATGTCGTGGTGAATGGTCAGGCACAGGAGATTATCCTCACCGATGCAACAACGGGCAATAACAACTTCTACTGTCCGGAGCCCTTCAGGACACAGCGGATCAGTTACACCCGTAACTTCCAACAGCACACCGTCATCGGGACCAGTCGTGGCTGGGAAGGACTTACCCTACCCTTCCCCGTGCAGACCATCACCCACGCCACACAGGGACAGATCACACCGTTCCGTAATGACGGTAGTAACAAGCACTTCTGGCTCAGGCAGATGAGGGACAACGGACTCACCTATGCCCAGACCATCGAGCCGAACGTGCCCTACCTCATCGCCATGCCAAACAGCACGGAATACTACAGCGAGTTCAACCTCTCGGGTCGTGTGACCTTCTCGGCAGAGAATACTGAGGTGTACAGTTCGGAGAACAAGCAGCAGGTAGGCACCAACGAGATCATCCTCATTCCGACCTTCACACGGGTGGCTGCATCGGACGATGTCTACGCCCTGAACGTGGGCAATGCCAGAGATGGCTATGCCGAGGGCAGCGTGTTTATCCGTAACTCCCGTGAGGTTCGTCCCTTCGAGGTCTATACCAACCACATGAGAGTGGGAGGCGCACGTCCAAGATTCATTCCTGTGAACGCCACCACCAACAATGAGACTGTGGGTATCAAGGACATTGAACATTCAACCATGAACAATGAACAGTGGTACTCGGTTGACGGACGACAGTTGCAGGGTGAACCCAAGACAAAGGGCGTCTACATCCAGAAAGGCAAGAAAATAATAAAATAATATAGGTATGAAAAAATGGATTTTGTTTATGGCCTGTCTGTTGCCTGTAGGGGCAATGGCGCAGGATGAAATGGAGGAAGTAAACCGCATCAAGGCTGATCGTAACACCTACCTCTATGGTGAGGGCTATGGCGAGACAGAAGCCAATGCCGACAAGGAGGCGATGGCCAACCTGATGAGTAAGATTTCGGTACAGGTGAGTAGCGACATCGAGATCAACGAACAACAGGTGAATACCGCTGAGGGTATCGATGCCACGTCGGTGGTAGAGTCTGTGGTCAAGACCTACACAGCCGGTACACTGAAAAACACCCAGAGCATCATTGTCACGCCGGCTCCAAAAGCCTACGTGGTACGTTACATCAAGAAGACGGAGATAGAACGTGTGTTCAAAGCCCGTGAGGAATTGATCTTCGACTATCTGCGTGGTGCCAAGGAGGCAGAGAAGGTACGTCGTATTGCTGACGCCCTGCGTTACTATTACTGGGCTTCGTGCTTATTAATGAGTATGCAGCATCCGCAGGAGATGAGGTATATGGCTGACGATGGAATGCACATCCTGGCTTCATGGATTCCGGAACAAATACGTAGCATCCTCGGACAATTGAAGGCAGAGGTCACGAAGATAGAAGACCTGGAGGTGAGTCTCTTGTTCACCTATCAGGGACAGCCTGTAACCAACCTCGACTTCAGTTATTGGGACGGTATGAGTTGGAGTAATATCTACCCGACCAACAACGGCGTGACTCAGGTAGAGATGCGTCCGGGGGCTGATACGGAGAAATTCAAAATCAAATATGAGTATGCGTTTGAGAGTCAGATGCAGCAGGTGCCGGAACTGAAACAACTGATGCAGATCTTCAAACGTATCCCCTATCGGGAGTCGGATGTGACGATCGCAGCAGGTAAGAAGGCTGATCAGAAGAGGGCAATGGCTGTCTATCAGGCTTCGGTGGCCAGTGCAGGTGCAGCCACTCATGCCGTAGCCGTGGAACAGCCCAAAGAGTATACGAAGACGGTTGATAAAGTTATCACGGCTATCAAGAGTAAGAACTATACCTCGGTGAAGGATCTGTTTACAGATGACGGCTATGAGATGTTCGACAAACTGTTGCATTATGGTAATGCCACTGTATTGGGTAATCCTCAACTGAATTTCTACCAACTGAGTGACCGCGTCATCTGTCGCAGTGTGCCCATGCGTTTTACCTTCAAAAACAATAACCGCGCCCTCGTGGAGGATGTCACCTTTACTTTCAATGACGATGATAAGATTGAGTCGCTGGCTTTCGGACTGGACAAAGCAGCCCGTGATGACATCTTCAACCGTGACGCTGCAGCCTGGAACGACAGCGTACGCATGGTCATTGCCACCTTCCTGGAGAACTACAAGACAGCCTTCGCCCTGAAGCGTCTCGACTATATCCAGAGTATCTTCGACGATGATGCCATCATCATCGTGGGACACATGACCAAGCAGGCCAAGAAGAACATGGAGAACGGGAAGTACATCGACAACCAACTGGTGAAGTACACGCGTCTGGATAAGAACACCTATATCAAGAACCTGGAGCGTAGTTTCAAGAGTAACCAGTTTATCAACATCCGCTTTACCGACAATGAGGTGAAGAAGATGGGTAAGGGTGGTCAGACCTACGGTATCCTGATCCATCAGGACTACTATTCCTCGACCTACGGTGATACGGGTTATCTGTTCCTGATGGTCGACCTGAACGATATGGACCAGCCCTGTATCAAGGTACGTACCTGGCAGCCTAACCGTGACCCGAATATCAACGGCAACTTCTCGAAGAACGACCCGTATTATGGTCTGATATATGGCGGAAATTTCGATTAGACAACAACAATACCTGATACCGCATCCCCATTTGTAGGTATTTTGATAGACTTGCGACTGATTGCAACTCGGTTGCAAGTTTATTATTTGTACCTTTGCAGCAAAATCAGGAAAGGATATGAAACTATCGGAGTTAAAAACAGGCGAGAAAGGAATCATTGTCAAGGTGCTGGGCCATGGTGGCTTCCGCAAGCGTATCATAGAGATGGGCTTCATCAAGGGCAAGGAAGTGGAGGTGCTGTTGAATGCGCCTCTGCAGGATCCCGTGAAGTACAAGTTGATGGGTTATGAGGTGAGTCTGAGACACCATGAGGCGGAGATGATAGAAGTGGTATCAGCCGATACACCTATCGAAGCCACACAGTTTGTCATTGACGACAACGACCGTATTCACGAGGAAGACTACATCCACCATGAGGCCATGAAGGAGCGACGTACCATCAACGTGGCACTTGTGGGCAATCCCAACTGCGGCAAGACCTCGTTGTTTAACTTCGCTTCCGGTGCCCATGGACATGTAGGCAACTACAGTGGTGTGACCGTTGATGCCACAGAGGCGCACGCCTCGTTCTTCGGCTATGAGTTCAATCTGACCGACCTACCCGGTACATACTCGTTGAGTTGTTATTCGCCGGAGGAACTCTATGTCAGGGAACACCTGACAGAGAAAATGCCTGACGTAGTGATCAACGTCATTGACGCCTCGAACCTGGAACGGAATCTCTACCTGACCACCCAACTGGTGGACATGAACCTACGTATGGTCTGCGCCCTGAATATGTATGATGAGTTTGAGCGTCGGGGAGACCATGTGGAGATTGAAACGCTGAGTAACCTGTTCGGTATGCCGATGGTACCAACATCCTTTAAGAACGGTACAGGTGTGAAAGAGTTATTCCGTACCGTCATTCAGGTATATGAAGGCACCCACAAGGCCTCCCGTCACTTCCACATCAACTACGGTCACGAGATAGAAGACGGTATTGCCCATATCCAGAAATACCTGAAGGCCGATGAGCATATCACCCAGCACTACTCCACCCGATACCTGGCCCTGAAACTGTTGGAGCACGACAGTCAGGTGCTCGACTATCTGGGTAAGCACATGGCTGGAGAACAGCGTATGCAAGACTTCCGTGATCTGACGAATGCCCGTGACAAGGCCTCGGCCCGTGTGAAGGAAGAGACCGGTGACGATTCTGAGACCGCCATCATGGATGCCAAGTACGGTTTTATCAATGGTGCCCTGACAGAGGCTGGCTACAAGACCGGCACAAAGGAAGACACCTACAAGACGACACACCTCATCGACGGGGTATTGTCGCATAAGTATTTCGGTTTCCCCATCTTCTTCCTGTTGCTCTATGTGATGTTTGAGACCACCTTTTCCTTGGGTCAGTATCCGATGGACTGGATAGAAGAACTGGTGGCTTGGTTGGGTGATAAACTGACTGTCACGATGCCAGACGGTCCTCTGAAGGCGATGCTGGTCGATGGTGTCATCGGTGGTGTGGGAAGCGTCATCGTGTTCCTGCCACAGATCCTGATTCTCTATTTTTTCATCTCCCTGATGGAAGATTCAGGTTATATGGCTCGTGCCGCCTTTATCATGGACAAACTGATGCACAAGATGGGTCTGCACGGTAAGTCGTTCATCCCCCTGATCATGGGCTTCGGCTGTAATGTGCCTGCTGTGATGGCCACGAGAACCATCGAAAGTCGCAGGTCGAGAATCATTACGATGATGGTGCTGCCATTTATGAGTTGTTCGGCACGACTGCCCATCTATATCATGATAACAGGCACGTTCTTCTCGTTGCAATGCCGCTCGTGGGTGATGCTGTCGCTCTATGCCATCGGTATCGCGATGGCTGTGGTTGTCAGTAAGATATTCTCTTCGCTGGTCATCAAAGGTGAGGACACACCCTTTGTGATGGAACTGCCTCCCTACCGTTGGCCAACTGCCAAGGCTATCGCCCGTCATACATGGGAGAAAGGCAAAGAATATCTGAAGAAGATGGGAGGCATCATCCTGGTTGCTTCAATCATTGTTTGGGCCTTAGGCTACTTCCCACACAATGAGTCACTACCTCGTGAGCAACAACAGGAACAGAGTTATATCGGACGGATGGGTAAGGCCATCGAGCCAATCTTTACGCCTCAGGGTTTCAACTGGAAACTCGATGTCTCGCTGCTGGCAGGCGTGGGTGCCAAAGAGATTGTGGCCTCCACCATCGGTGTACTCTATAGTGGTGATGACTCCTTTGCTGATGACGAGGAGTTCAGTGATGACAACGAGAAATATACGCACCTGCGACAGTTGATGTTCAATGAAGGCATCACCCCACTCGCCGCCTACGCGTACCTTATATTTATATTATTATACTTCCCTTGTATCGCCACCATTGCGGCTATCAAGAATGAGACCGGTTCCTGGCGCTGGGCCACCTTTGCTGCCCTCTACACAACTATCGTAGCCTGGATCATGAGTGCGCTCATCTATCAAATCGGAGGATTGTTTATATAGGATGGAAAAGATCATATTGGGCATTGACCCTGGCACGAACCTGATGGGATATGGCTTGCTGAAAGTGACTGACGGCAAGGCCAGCATGATCACAATGGGTATCATCGACCTGCGTAAGTTCTCGGATGGCTACCTGAAACTCGGCCATATCTTTGAAAGGGTGACAGGTATCATCGACGGTTATCTGCCTGACGAGATGGCCATCGAAGCACCGTTCTTCGGCAAGAACGTACAGTCGATGCTCAAACTAGGACGTGCCCAGGGAACAGCCATTGCGGCTGCCATCCATCATGGGGTTCCCATCCATGAGTATGCCCCGATGAAGATCAAGATGGCGATTACCGGTAATGGTAATGCCGCCAAGGAACAGGTGGCCGGGATGTTACAGCGACTGTTGAAGATTCCCAACGAGGAGATGTCGAAATTCATGGATGCTACAGATGCCCTGGCTGCGGCCTACTGTCACTATATGCAGATGGGAAAGCCTGAGAGCGACGTCAAATATCGGGGGTGGAAGGATTTTGTGAACAAGAACAAAGAAAAGGTGTCTAAACGGAAGACGAAGGATGAAGACGATTGAGATAATCAACGCGAGGGCCAGAAAACCGGAATGGTCGATGGCTGAGCCTGTGAACTTCTGTTTAGAGGAGGGCGAGCATATCGCCATCATAGGAAGGAATGGAGCTGGCAAGTCGATGTTTGTGGATATGATCACGGGGCGTCATCCTGCTTTTCCTGATATGGTGAAGTATGCCTTCGATGAGCCCTATAACAATCTGAAACATATCTCCTTCCGAGATACATATGGTGGGGACAATGACCGAACCTATTTCCTCCAACAGCGCTGGAACCAGATGGAGATCGATGAAGAAACACCTACCGTGGGTCAAAAACTCGAAGAGGCATATCAGTTGGCTGGTGAGGACACTCAAGAACGTAGGACATTGCAGCAACATATCTACGAGTCGTTTCATTTGGAGCCATTGCTCGACAAATACATTATCCTGCTATCCAGCGGAGAACTCCGTAAGTTCAAGTTGGCCGCCTCGCTTTTCACTCATCCGAAGGTTCTCATTATGGAGAATCCTTTTATCGGACTGGATGCAGAGACAAGAGATCAGTTGAAGGAACTGATGGCGATGTTGGCTAAGGAACAAGGACTGCAAATCATACTCGTACTGGCGAAGACGGACGAGATTCCTGATTTCATCACCCATATCGTGGAAGTTCGCGAGATGCGGGTGTTGCCGAAAGTCGCAAACAGCGAGTGGGTCGCACACAGGGGACAGACCCTCTGTAATTCAGTCGCTAACGCTCCTTACTCACAGCAGGGTCAGTCCCCATGTACTCCGGGTCAGTCTCCATGTGCTCCGGCTGAAGTAATCAAATTCAACAACGTCAGTATTCGCTATGGGGAGCGCACAATATTGAAAGATCTCGACTGGACAGTGCGAAAAGGCGAACACTGGTCACTATCCGGCCAGAATGGTTCCGGCAAGTCTACCCTACTCTCACTGGTCTGTGCCGACAATCCCCAGCGTTATGCCTGCGACATCTCCCTCTTCGGACACAAACGTGGCTCGGGCGAGAGTATCTGGGACATTAAACGACATATCGGCTATGTCTCACCCGAGATGCATCGCAGTTACCGACAAAACATCCCAACCATCGAAATTGTGGCCAGCGGCCTAAAAGATACCATCGGCCTCTATACCCGCCCCAACGAAGCAGAAAAAGAACAATGTCGGAAATGGCTACAGGTCTTCGGCATCGGTCATCTGGAGGAACGCAAGTTTATGGAGATGTCAAGTGGTGAACAACGGCTTGTCTTATTAGCAAGAGCCTTCGTAAAAGAACCCGACCTGATGATCCTCGACGAACCCCTTCATGGACTAGATGATGAGAACCGTAGGATGGTGAAGGCTATTGTGGATGAGTATTGTCAGAATCCTGATGTCACACTCATCTATGTAACCCATTATCAAAATGAGTTACCGAATTGTATCGATAACTCATTGTATTTGAAGAAGAACTAGTTTTTATTTCTCCATCAGTGCTGCAGTGCGCACTCGAGACAGAGTTTCGGGCGTCATTTGCAGATAACTGGCGATATAGACCAATGGTGCCCGAAGTACCAACTGCGGCTGGTTCTTGACCAGTTTCTGGTAACGGTCCTGTGCACTCTCAAAGCGTAGCATATCCGCATGGTGCTGACTCAGGATAAGCGACTCCTCCAAAATCTTACGATAGAGGATCTGAATGTTCACACTCTTCATGGCGACAGCCTCCAGATCAACTTTCGGCATACCGATAATGATGGTCGGCTCCAGTGCCTTGATCTGCAACTGTGAGGGTTTTTCACGGAACAGACTCTCGATACACATGACAATCGAATTCTCCGTTGCCATATACTCCGTCAGTTCCTTTCCGTTTTTATAATAGAACTGGCGGACGAGACCTTTCACGACCCAGTATATATTCGTACAGGTCTCTCCTTCACGAAGAATCATATCATTTTTCGCAAACTTCATCGGCACAAGTATACTCTCCAACAAATCGAGTTCCTCATGCGTCATCGTACTGTATCGACGGGCTAGTTCCCGAGCGATGTCTCTTGTGGTGATGCTAATGTTAGCCATAGGTCTTATCTTATGTTATTAGTCCAATTTCAATACGGCGAGGAAAGCCTTCTGCGGCACTTCCACATTACCAATCTGTTTCATACGTTTCTTACCTCTCTTCTGCTTCTCCAACAGTTTACGCTTACGCGAGACATCACCGCCATAACATTTGGCCGTCACATCCTTGCGCACCTGCTTCACTGTCTCACGGGCAATGATCTTTGCACCGATGGCAGCCTGGATGGCAATATCGAACTGTTGACGCGGAATGAGTTCCTTCAGTTTTTCACACATCCGTCGTCCGAAAGTCACGGCATTATCCTGATGCGTCAGTGTAGACAGGGCATCCACAGGTTCGCCATTCAGGAGAATATCCAGTTTTGCCAACTTCGAGGGACGAAAACCGTCGATATGGTAATCGAACGAGGCATAGCCCTTGGAGATGGATTTCAGTTTGTCGTAGAAGTCAATCACAATTTCACCCAACGGCAGCATGAAATGCAGTTCCACACGATTGCCAGACACGTACTGCTGATCAATCAACTCACCCCGCTTATCCAGACAAAGCGTCATGATTGGTCCTATATAGTCGGCTGCCGTAATGATGGAGGCACGGATATACGGTTCCTCAATATGATCTATCATTGTCAGATCGGGCAGTCCTGAGGGGTTATGCACCTCCTTGATCTCACCCTGTTTGGTGTAGCACAGATAGGACACGTTGGGTACGGTGGTGATGACATCCATATCAAACTCACGGTCCAGACGTTCCTGAATGATCTCCATATGCAACAGTCCCAGGAATCCACAACGGAAACCGAAGCCCAGAGCCACAGAACTCTCAGGAACAAAGGTCAGCGAGGCATCATTGAGTTGCAGTTTCTCCAGCGAGGCCCGCAGATTCTCGTAGTCTGTCGGATCAATGGGATAGACACCGGCAAATACCATCGGCTTCACTTCCTGGAAACCTTCGATGGCCTTGTCACAAGGTTTTGCCACATGGGTAATCGTGTCACCTACCTTTACTTCTTTCGAGTCCTTGATACCACTGATGATATAGCCCACATCACCTGTTCGAAGTTCCTTACGGGGAATCATATCCATCTTCAAAACCCCAATCTCGTCGGCATCATACTCCATTCCCGTATTGAAGAACTTCACATTGTCTCCCTGACGGATCACACCGTTCACAATCTTGAAGTAAGCGATAATACCCCGGAATGAGTTAAACACTGAATCGAAGATCAGGGCCTGTAAAGGGGCTTGCTCATCACCCTCGGGATGAGGAATACGTTCCACGATGGCATCCAGCACCTGTTCGATACCCTCGCCTGTCTTACCAGATGCGCGTAGGATATCCTCACGGTCGCAACCAATCAAATCTACAATCTCATCTTCCACCTCATCGGGCATGGCCGAGGGCATATCAATCTTATTGATCACAGGAATAATCTCCAGATTATGGTCGATGGCCATATAGAGGTTGGAGATGGTCTGTGCCTGTACGCCCTGTGTGGCATCTACCACTAAGAGAGCACCCTCACAGGCTGCAATGGAACGCGACACCTCGTAAGAGAAGTCTACATGTCCCGGGGTATCTATCAGATTGAGGATATATTTCTCACCTTTATAATCATATTCCATCTGGATGGCGTGACTCTTGATGGTGATGCCTCGTTCACGCTCCAAGTCCATGTCATCAAGCATCTGTCCCTCAGTGACCTGGATGGTCTTCGTGAACTCCAGCATACGGTCAGCCAAGGTCGACTTGCCATGATCGATATGCGCAATGATACAAAAGTTCCTTATATGATTCATTTGTAGTAATCGTCTCTTTGAAATGCAAAAGTACAAAAAAATCCCCGTATTACCAATATTTTTGCTTTTTTTTGGAGTTTCCACGATGAAATTTAATATTTCTGAGTAACTTTGCACCGAAAAAATAGCATTCGTTATGAAAAAGGTATTCGTATTTGCCTGTTTGGCACTATTATTTGCTGCCTGTCAGGAGTCATTGGAAGACAGGTGCGCCCGTGAGGCGAAGGCTTACACAGCCAAGAACTGCCCCGCCAAAATGGAGGAAAATATCATTCTCGACAGTCTGACCTTTGAGAAGGCCACACACACCCTGCACTATTACTATCGTCTGACTGGTATTGCCGACAAGGAGGGAGCGCTTGACTCTACAGGAGCCAGAAAAGCCTTGCAAGACGGACTGAAGAATACCACAGCCATGAAGACCTACAAAGATAACGGGTATAACTTCACCTACACCTATTTCTCGAGCAAAGACCCGAAAAAGGTGCTGTTTGAAGCGACATTCACAAAGAAAGACTATTAAACAAGAAAGCCCCCTGCATTGGGGGCTTTCTTATTATATTATTCAGGTTGCATGTTGGTGTAGACTGTCTGGACATCATCGAAGTCCTCGAGTTTCTCCACCATCTTGTCGATCGTCTCACGCTGTTCTGGTGTGACATCCTTCAGGTCGTTGGGGATACGGGTGAACTCAGCACCTGTCACCTCAAAGCCGTTTTCCTCCAGATGTTTCTGGATGGCACCGAATGAAGAGGGGTCACCATAGATGGTGATGCTGTTCTCTTCCTCATCCTCGTCGTATTCATCCTCCACACCGTAATCAATCAACTCGAGAATCAACTCGTCCATATCCAGGTCGTCCTTCTTCTTAAAAGTGAAGACGCTCTTGTGGTCGAAGAGGAAACTCAATGAACCCTGAGTACCCAGGTTTCCATTAAACTTGTTGAATACTGAACGTACGTCACCAACGGTACGAGTGGTGTTGTCGGTCAGTGTCTCCACGAAGATAGCAATACCGTGAGGACCGTATCCCTCGTAGGTCACTTCCTTGTAGTCACTCTGGTCCTTACCCATCGCGTTCTTGATGGCACGCTCGATGTTGTCCTTCGGCATGTTCTCGCGCTTGGCATTGGCAATGATAGCACGCAGTGTAGGATTGTTCTCCGGTTCTGGACCACCAGCCTTCACAGCAATGGCAATCTGCTTACCAATCTTTGTAAATGTCTTGGCCATGTGGCCCCATCGCTTCAGCTTCGTAGCTTTACGATATTCAAATGCTCTTCCCATAAATATTTTAATTTAGAATTTACAATTAAGAGATTATCTCAATTCGGCACCAAGTTGTTTTTTGATGTTGGCGATGAGTTTCTGCATGATGGCATCAATTTGCTTGTCGCCCATGGTTTTCTCCTCATCCTGAAGAATGAAGTTCACGGCGTAGGATTTCTTGCCGGCAGGCAATTTATCACCCTCATAGACATCGAAGAGTTCCACCTTCTTCAGCAGTTTCTTCTCCGTCTGACGGGCAATCTGTTCAATCTGTGCAAACTCCACGCTGTTGTCCACCAACAGGGCGAGGTCACGACTCACGGCAGGGAACTTGGATATCTCAGTGTAAAGCACCTCGTTCTTCTTCGTGGCTTTCATCAACTGCGTCCAGTTCATTTCGGCGTAATAGACGGGATTGTCTATTCCAAACTGCTTCTGGAGTTTCTTAGTGATGATACCCATCTCCACAAGTTTTTTACCACCACGGTTCTCGATGGTTATACCGGCAGAGAAGATTTCATTCTCAGACTTCTTACGAACGGTCATACCCGGTTTCAAACCAATACGACGCAGGATGTTTTCTACGTAAGCACTCAACTCATAGAAGGTAGAGTCCTCATTCTGGTGAGCCCAAGAGCCCTCCACACGCTTACCCGTCACCCACAGGGCAGCATGATACTGCTCCTTATAGGCCAGCATCGGGTCATCATCATTCTGCTTCTCAGGATCGAAGGTATACACATTACCGAACTCGAAGAAGCGCAGGTTCTGACGTTTACGGTTCACATTGTGCTGGATGCTCTCCAAACCACCAAAGAGCAGTGTCTGACGCATCACGTTCAAATCGCTCGAAAGCGGATTCATGATCCGTACCAGCGTATCACTCTCACCATAATAGGCGCCCTTCGTCAACGAGTTATTCAGGATCTCGTTGAAACCCTCGCCAACCAACTGCTCACTTACCAGATTAGCCAGTTTGTGTTTGCGGTCCTCATCGCCCTTGATCACAAGAGAACTCTTCAACTGAGTAGGAATCTCCACATTATTATATCCGTAGATACGAAGGATATCCTCTACCACATCACAGGGGCGCTGTACATCCACACGATAAGCAGGAATCTCCAGCGTCAGGCCCTGCTCATTCTCATACTTGACTTCCATGTCAAGAGCACGACAGATGAACTTGATGACACCAGAGGAGAGCTCCTTACCGATCAGACGGTTGACATAATCAAAACTGAGATCGACGACTGCGTTCCTGATGGGTTTGGGATAGATATCGGCGATATCCATCGACACCTTACCACCAGCCAGTTCCTGACAGAGGATAGCAGCCTGCTGCAGCGCGTAAATCGTGCCATTGGGATCAATACCACGCTCGAAACGGAAGCTGGCATCCGTACTCAGACCATGGCGGCGGGCACTCTTACGGATCCACGTGGGATGGAAGTAGGCACTTTCCAGTACCACGTTCTTCGTGGTCTCATACGTACCACTACCCTTTCCACCGAACACACCGGCGATACACATCGGGTCTTCGGCATTGCAGATAGCCAGATCGCGGTCTGAGAGTTTGTGTTCCTCACCGTCGAGTGTCTGGAACGGCGTACCCTCCGGCATCGTCTTCACCACGATCTTGTGACCCTTCACCATATCTGCATCAAACGTATGCAGGGGCTGTCCGTAGGCCATCATCACATAGTTGGTGATATCTACGATATTATTGATCGGACGCAGACCGACGGTGTTCAGTTTGTTCTTCAACCAATCTGGACTCTCCTTCACCTCACAGTCTGTGACGGATACACAAGCATAACGCTTACAGGCTTCCTGATTCTCGATGACCACCTCGATGGGCAGGTTGTGATTATCCACCTTGAATGCAGAGCAGTCAGGACGGTGCAACGAAGTCTCGTAGCCGTTCTGTTTCAGCCAGGCATAAAGGTCACGAGCCACACCCCAGTGACTCAGGGCGTCGGCACGATTGGCAGTGATATCCACCTCGATGAGCCAGTCGCTCTCCAGATGATAATATTCAGCAGCAGGCGTACCCACCACAGCATCCTCGGGCAATACGATGATACCGGAATGGTCGTTACCAATGCCAATCTCATCCTCGGCGCAGATCATACCATTGCTCTCTACGCCACGCAACTTCGACTTCTTGATGACAAACTCCTTGTCGCCATCATAGAGCACACAGCCGAGGTCTGCCACAATCACTTTCTGACCTGCAGCCACGTTGGGCGCACCACAGACAATCTGCGAAGGTTCGCCCTTGCCTAAATCCACCGTTGTTACATGCAGATGGTCACTATCAGGATGGGCCTCACACGTCAGCACCTTACCCACATAGAGTCCCTTCAGACCACCCTTGATACTCTGTACTTCTTCCAATGCGTCGACTTCGAGCCCCGTTGACGTGAGGGCATCACACACCTGTTGCGCCGTCAGGTCGAAATCCACGTATTCCTTCAACCATTTGTAGGAAATATTCATTATACCGATTCTTTAGTAATTACTAACTTTGAAATTTCAGCGTGCAAAGGTACTAAAAAATCGGTATACTGACAAATTTTTCCTGCGAAATCTGTGTAATCTGTGGTTAAAACTACTCGATACACTTCATAATGAAGTCTGCGGCCCCGTTTACACCGAATGTCCGCACGTCGAGCGAGATGTCATAATTGCGTGCGTCGGTCCAGTCTTTGCCCGTAAAAGTCTTCGTATAGAGTTCACGACTATAGTCATTGTCCACCACCATCGCAGCGGCATCCCTCAGGTCCAGACCGTACTTGTCGGCAATACGACGCTTCCGGCAGTCCTCTGACGAATGAACGAAGATTTTCAGGGCATTGGGGTGATTCTCGAAGATATGGAATCCGCAGCGTCCCACAATGACGCACGATTCTTCCGCCACAATCTGACGGATGGTCTCTGCCTGTGCTTCAAAGAGATCGTGCGAGGTCTGGTCATGTTCCAGTCCACTATACTCTGCCCTACTCATATAGTTACGGTAGAAATCTGTGAAGTCGTCACGCCACAAGGGGTTACGGGCCTCAATCTTCTCCATGGCCTCTTCGACGATCCGGCTTTTCTTGGCCATCTCATTCAAAATCTGCTTATCGAGCAACTTGACACCAAGGCGACGGGCCAACTCTGCTCCGATCTCATGGCCACCCGTTCCGAACTGGCGACTGATCGTTATGACGAATTGTTCTTCTCTGTTCATAATGATTTGAATTTTTAGTTATTTTGATGCCACAAAGATACGAAAAAGAATCGAAACAACCAAATAATTAGGGATTTTTTTTCAAAAAAGCAACAGCCGCTTCAGCGCAGCGCTCTCCATCGACACCTGCTGAGACGATTCCACCAGCATAGCCGGCTCCCTCGCCACAGGGGAAAAGTCCCTGAATACGGATATGTTGCAGCGTCTCACGATCTCTGACAACACGAACCGGACTACTGGTACGCGTCTCTACGGCAATCAGCACTGCCTCATTGGTCAGAAAACCATGTGAATTGCGTCCAAAGGCCTTGAAACCTTCCTGTAGACGTTTGGTAATCATTTTAGGCATCCAGAAATGCAACGGGCTCGATATCAATCCTGGAGCATACGACGACTTGGGCAGATCAAAACTCAACTTCCCGTTCACGAAGTCCGCCATCCGCTGCGCAGGAGCCGTCTGCCGCATATTCCCCTGTTGCCAGCACATCCGTTCCAACTCCTCCTGAAACGCCATCACTTTCAGTTCTTCACTTTTAAGTTCTCCACTTCTCACTTCTATGTCTTCTGGTCTCACTTCCACTACCATCCCGGAATTACTCCACGCCGTTCCACGACTCGCCGGACTCATCCCATTCACCACAATCTGTTCCTTATCCGTTGCCGCAGGAATCACGAAACCGCCAGGACACATACAGAACGAGTACACGCCCCGGCCTTCCACCTGTGTCACCATTGCATACTCCGCGGCAGGCAGATACTTCCCTCGACCTTGTTTGTTGTGGTATTGTATCTGGTCTATCAACTGCGACGGATGTTCAAGTCTTACACCCACCGCGATGCCCTTTGCTTCAATTTCTATTTTCGCTTCAGCCAAATATCTGTAAACGTCTCGTGCTGAGTGACCTGTGGCCAATATCACAGGACCCAAATACTCTCTGTCGGCGATGCATCCAACGACCTTATCGCCATTGAGAATTAACTGTGTCATCTTCGTCTGGAAGTGTACCTCACCCCCACATCTGAGTATCGTGTTCCGCATGGCCTCGATTACCTTCGGCAACCTGTCTGTGCCAATATGCGGATGGGCATCAGACAATATCGCCGTTGAAGCTCCGTGCTGACAGAACACATTCAGAATCTTGTCCGTATTACCGCGCTTTTTCGAACGAGTATATAGTTTTCCGTCCGAGTAAGCGCCAGCCCCACCCTCACCGAAACAGTAGTTGCTCTCGGGGTCTACTTTCTGTGTCTTCGTGATGTTCGCCAAGTCTTTCTTGCGCTCATGCACATCCTTGCCCCTTTCGAGTACGATAGGTCTGTAGTCCAATTCTATCAGTCGAAGCGCTGCAAACAGTCCTCCTGGACCAGCCCCCACCACAATCACTTGGGGCCGTCCTTCCACATTCGGATAGTCAGTATGCTGGTATTCATCATCATGCGGCTGTTCATTAATATACACGCGAACCTTTAAATTCACGTATATCTGCCGTTGCCGGGCATCAATGCTCCGTTTCAGGATTCTCACGCCGAAGATTGTTCTTACGTCAAAACCCTGTTCCTCAGCCAGATAAGCTTTCAACCTATCCTCCTGTGCCGCCACCTCCGGCACCACCCGTATCTGATACTCATTAATCATATTCGCTACAAAGGTACAAATAAGTGAGAAGAAAACCAAATAAAACAGAAAAAAACGTCCAAAATCCGAGAGAAGTCTCTGCACCCCATGCATAAGTCTGCCTCATATCTCAGGCATATTATTTAACACGTAAAAGTCTGCCACATATCACAAGGCATGTCTATCTGTGTCTTAAATTAGCCATTTTCTCCCGATTTGCAAATGTTTTAGAATAATTTGATCGTAATTTAAGTTTTTTTCTTTGTCGTTTCGAAAATAATAACTATCTTTGCAAAGTGATATAAAAACGGTTAAAAGGACTAAACCAATAAATAAAATGAAAACAATTAAAAACTTTTATCCACAGCGGTTCCTGACACTGGTGTTTATGATGCTGACTTCTGTTTGGACAATAGCAGCAGATGGTGATGACTTTAAAGTTAAACTGACTGACAATCTGGAGATGAAATTCCGTGTTCTAAGTGAAGAAAAGAAGACATGTGCAGCATTTGGTGGTAGTTATACAGCATGCGTGCCAAAAACCATCGAATCACTCACAGTTCCCTCAGAGGCTGCAGGATACACGGTTACGGCGCTTGGTCCCCATGCGTTCTATAGTTGTAGGGACCTTCACACCATCGTTCTTCCTGAGACTATCACAGAAATCTACAAGGGTGCGTTTTACGGATGTTTCGAACTTGCAAACATCACTATACCATCAGGTCTTGTAACAATAGAGGAAGAGGCCTTCAGATCATGCAGAGCCCTAACAGAGATAGAACTGCCAGCCTCCGTTACCTCCATTGGGAAGATGGCTTTCGACGGTTGTTGGGATTTGATATCTTTCTCAACAGAGGCCCCTATCGACAACATACCCCAAGAATGCTTCAATGACTGTAAATCTCTTACAACCGTCACCCTGCCTTCTACGCTGAATAGCATCGGCAGCAAGGCCTTTAATAGTTGTACGTCGCTGAAAGAGATTCAACTTCCCGAAAATATTGTGAATATTGACGGCGGTGCGTTTAGCGGTTGCACGAGTCTGGAAAAAATTAACTTTCCACAACAGTTGAAGAGCATCGGCGGAAGCGCTTTCAAGAACTGTTCTTCCCTGAAATATTTCGTTATTCCTGAAAATGTAGAAGAAATCGGTGGTGACTATCTTGAAAATAGCGGCGTTGAAACAGTGATGGTCAACTCACCTATTGTACAGGGCAATTGGTTTAGTTATAATTCAAACCTCCGTCAGGTCACCTTGGGTGATGGTGTGGCACAAATCGAAAGAAATGCTTTCAATGGTTGTTCAAGTCTAGAGTCCATCAATCTGCCAGAAGGAATTACTGTCATTGAAGAATATACATTCTATGATTGTACAAGTCTGAAGAGTATAGAATTCCCCACCAGTCTGAAGAAAATAAGCAAAAGTGCTTTCAGGGGATCGTCTCTCGAGTCTGCCATCATGCCTGAAGGACTGGAGGAAATTGGCAATCAGGCTTTCTATGGTTGTGTAGGCCTACAAGAGATTAGTGTGCCTTCAACGGCAAGTAACATCGCTGACCAAGCCTTCCAAAATTGTCCTCTAATAATGAAGGCTACAATAGCCTGCGAGACAATCGGATCATCTATGCTTCAGGGGAAAGACCTACTAAAGGAACTCACACTGAAGGAAACTGTCAGGACAATAGCAGATAATGCATTCTCCGGGTGCTCCAGCCTTGAGGAGGTGGAACTGCCGGAAGGTGTGACAACACTTGGCAGATATGTGTTCTCGAATTGCTCCGCCCTTACAAAACTGACTATATCCTCGACAGTGACTAAGTTGGGAGATATACTTCTTGATGGATGCAACAGTATGGAGACGTTGGTGGTGAAGTGTCCCGTAATCACGGAAGGTTCAATAGCAAGCGTGTTCGGTGAATCAACCATCAAGAACCTATACCTTGACGGTGTAAAGACGATTGGAGCATCTTCATTCCTCGGATGTGAAAACTTGGAGAATATTGACTGGGGTACTACACTGGAAGAAATCGGTGCCAGTGCTTTTGACGGTTGCAAGAACCTCTCCGTAGTCAAACTCCCTGCCACAGTAACGACCCTTAAAGATGACTGCTTCTCAGAGTGCCCCAAACTGCTCTTAGTAGAATTACCTTCTGGCATTAAGGAAATCCCCAACGAGGCATTCAGTTACTGCACGAACCTGCCTGACATCGTTATACCAGAGACGGTCACTAGTATAGGGGTAAATGCATTTAAAAAGTGTACCAGTCTGGAAAAGATGGTTTTGCCTAAGGGTGTTACCGTTATAGGTGATGGTGCGTTCAGCAACTGCACCTCTTTGAAAAACATCACCTTCCCCAGCACAACGGAACGTGTGGGTAGTTCAGCATTTGAGAAATCCACTGCTCTCACCGACATCTACTGCTATATGACAAGTCCCATAGACGATGATAGTTATCTGCCTTTCGAATCCACTACCCAAGATACGGCTGTCTTGCATATCCCATACGGTACCATGGACAAATATAAGAATGCCTACCCATGGAAGTACTTCAAGAACATGATGGAGATGGATGCCCCGCTCTTTGGTGATGCCAACGAAGATGGAGTGGTAGACTCAAAGGATGTGATTGCCATTTGCCAAGCCATCATGGGCAAATATGTTGAGGGCTACAATGCCTATCTTGCCGATGCAAATGAAGACGGCACTGTGAATGTTGCCGATATCGTGCAGATTGTGAACGACATCATGAAGTAAACAGAGTAGAATCACATGATTCAATGATATTAAGTAAATAGGGCAAGGCTAAAAAAACCTTGCCTTTTTCTTTGTGGTTTCGGAAATAATGTCTACCTTTGCACCGCCGTTGGAGAAGTCCCCCATTGTGAAGGGGTACCGGCGGCAAGATAAATTGCATAGAAATATGAAAGTAATGAAATTCGGCGGAACGTCCGTAGGTTCCGTAAAAAGCATTTTAAGCTTGAAAAACATTGTGGAGGCAGAGGCTCGGACGCAACCTGTCATTGTAGTAGTCAGCGCACTCGACGGCATCACGGACAAACTGATTGCCACGTCGCAGATGGCCAAACAGGGCGACGAGCACTATCGCGAGGAATTCGACGCGATGGTGAAGCGCCACCACCAGATGATAGACACCATCATCCAGGACGACAAAAAGCGCGTTGACTTGTTTAATAATGTAGACCAACTCTTCGACCAGTTGAAAAGCATCTTCTACGGCGTGTACCTGATCCATGACCTGTCGAAGAAGACGGAGGATGCCATCGTATCGTATGGCGAACGCCTGAGTTCGAACATCGTGGCAGCCCTTGTGAAGAACGGTGTGCGCATGAATGCCCGCGACTTTATCCGTACGGAAAAGAAACTGGGCAAGCACGTGCTTGCCACCGAAGAGACGAAGCGACTGGTGAAAGAAGCCTTCAAGGATCTGAACGATAAAAGCATATACGTGGTACCGGGCTTCATCGCCCGAGACCTTGACTCGCACGAGACGACCAACCTGGGACGTGGCGGTTCCGACTATACGGCTTCGATCATTGCCGCTACCCTGGATGCCGAGGTGCTGGAGATCTGGACGGATGTGGACGGTTTCATGACAGCCGACCCGAAGGTGATCAAGAGTGCCTATACCATCAATGAACTCTCGTATGTGGAGGCGATGGAGTTGTGTAACTTCGGTGCGAAGGTGATCTACCCGCCGACCATCTATCCCGTCTGCATCAAGAATATACCTATTAAAGTAAAGAATACGTTCAACCCCGAACACCCGGGAACCCTCATCAAGGAAACGATTGAGGATGACAACAAGCCCATCAAGGGTATCTCTTCGATTAAGGGTACCTCACTGATTACGGTGACGGGTCTGTCGATGGTGGGTGTGATTGGTGTGAACCGTCGTATCTTCACCACGCTGGCCAACAAGGGTATCAGCGTCTTCATGGTGTCGCAGGCCTCGTCTGAGAACTCCACTTCTATCGGTGTGCGTGACGAGGATGCCGAGGCTGCTGCCGAGGTGCTGAACGCAGAGTTTGCCAAGGAGATTGAAACTGGTGCTATGTTCCCCATGTTGGTGGAGAGTGGTCTGGCCACCATCGCCATCGTGGGTGAGAACATGAAACAGACACCGGGTATCGCCGGTAAACTGTTTGGTACACTGGGACGCTCAGGTATCAGCGTGATTGCCTGTGCCCAGGGTGCTTCCGAGACAAATATCTCGTTTGTGGTGGACGGACGATTCCTGCGCAAGTCACTGAACGTACTCCACGACTCGTTCTTCCTGTCGGAATACAAGGTACTGAACCTCTTCATCTGTGGTATCGGTACCGTAGGCGGCATGCTGCTCGAACAGATCCGTACCCAACAGCAGTTCCTGATGCAGTCACGTCGTCTGAAACTGAACGTGGTGGGTATCTCGGATGTGGACAACTTCGTACTGGATCGCGACGGCATTGATCTCGACAACTACGAAAAGATCCTGCGTGCAGGTTTCCCTGCCAATACGGAGCACATGCGCGACGAGATTGTGAAGATGAATATCTTCAACTCCGTGTTTGTCGACTGTACCGCCAGTCGTCAGATTGCGATGCTTTATCAGACCTTCTTAGAGCACAACATATCGGTGGTGGCTGCCAACAAGATTGCCGCATCGAGCGACTATGACAGTTACATCAAACTGCGCCAGACGGCTCGCGACAAGGGTGTCTGGTTCCGTTATGAGACCAACGTAGGTGCCGGTCTGCCGATTATCGGTACCATCAACGACCTGTGTAACTCGGGTGACAAGATCCTGAAGATCGAGGCCATCCTGAGTGGTACGCTGAACTTCATCTTCAACGAGATTGCTGCCGACGTGCCTTTCTCAGAGACGGTGAAACGTGCCAAGGAACAGCGTTACTCGGAGCCTGACCCACGTATCGACCTCAGTGGTACAGATGTCATCCGCAAACTGGTGATCCTGACCCGTGAGGCTGGCTATAAGGTGGAACAGGCCGATGTGGAAAAACATCTCTTTGTGCCCGACAGTTACTTTGAGGGTAGCATTGATGATTTCTGGAAGAAGTTGCCTGAACTCGATGCCGACTTCGAGACCCGTCGTCAGAAACTGGAGGCCGAGAACAAGCGTTGGCGCTTTGTGGCTACGATGGAAGCCGACGAGAACGACCCGTCGTCATTCAAGACCAGCGTTGCCCTGAAGGAGGTGCCATACGGACATCCCTTCTACGGACTGGAAGGCTCGAACAATATCGTGCTTCTGACCACCGAGCGCTATAAGGAGTACCCAATGCTGATCCAGGGCTATGGTGCCGGTGCTGCAGTAACGGCTGCCGGTGTGTTCGCGAATATCATGAGTATTGCTAATATTTAAGCCACAGATTTCACAGATTAGCACGGATTTGGTATGAAGCATATCATAATTCTTGGTGATGGCATGGCAGATCTTCCCGTCGAGCGACTCGGTGGGAAGACCTTATTGCAATATGCCCATAAACCGATGATGGACCAGTTGGCTAAGGAAGGCCGTTGTGGACGACTGGTGACGGTACCTGAGGGATTTCCGCCAGGCTCGGAGGTAGCGAACACGGCTATTCTCGGCTATGACCTGAATAAGGTGTATGAAGGACGAGGTCCCTTGGAGGCTGCTTCGATAGGTTACGAGATGGCTGATGACGACTTCGCCATCCGTTGTAATATCATTACGCTTGAGGACGGTAAGATTATCACCCATAATGGTGGTAATCTGGAAACTGCCGATGCCGATGTACTCATCAAATATCTGAATGAGACGTTGGCTAAGCCCATTAACGAACGTGAGGGCTGTGAACGGGTGAAGTTCATCACAGGTATTCAGTACCGTCATCTGCTGGTGATCAAGGGTGGCAACAAACACATCGTCTGCGCCCCACCCCATGATCATCCGAACGAAGCCTGGCGTGAGTTGCTGGTAAGACCAGAATCGAAGAACGCTTTTCATCACAGTGGTTCTGTACGGTTATCGTCTGAAGACACGGCTAAACTGCTCAACGAACTCATCCTGAAGTCACAGGAACTCCTCGCCAAACACCCCTTCAACATTGAACGGGCCAAGCGAGGTGAACGCCAGGCCAACAGTATCTGGCCCTGGAGTGGCGGTTATCGTCCCTCGATGGAGACACTCCAACAACAGTATCCACAAGTGAAATCTGGTACAGTCATCTCTGCCGTAGACCTCATCCGAGGCATTGGCCACTATGCCGGTTTGAAGATTGTGGAGGTAGAAGGTGCCACAGGTCTTGCGGATACCAATTACGAGGGTAAGGCGCTGGCTGCCATCGATGCCCTGAGGCACGATGATTTCGTGTTTGTGCATGTGGAGGCCAGCGACGAGGCGGGTCATGACGGTGATCTCGAACTGAAACTCAAGACCATCGAATATCTGGACCGACGACTCATCACCCCTATATATAAAGAGGTTTGCACATGGAAGGAACCCGTCTGCATCGCCGTGCTGCCGGATCATCTGACACCCGTAGAACAGCGCATCCACGTGGGGAGGCCCGTACCCTTCCTAATCTGGTACAGAGGCATTAGTCCCGACGAGGTGCAACAGTACGACGAGGTGTCCTGCGTCAGTGGCTCCTACGGTCTGTTGAAACTCAATGAGTTTATGCAGACACTGATGTCTATACAATAGTCAAATAGTAATTTGTCAAATAGTCAAATCAATGAAATATTACAGTACCAATGGGAACGCCCCCATCGCCGACCTGCACAAAGCAGTGGTAAAAGGCCTGGCAGAGGATCGCGGCCTTTATATGCCTGAGGAGATCAAGATACTGCCGAAGGTATTCTTCGACAATATCCAGGAGATGTCGTTCCAGCAGATTGCCTACAATGTGGCCAGTGCCTTCTTCGGAGAGGATGTGGATCTCGATGCCCTGCAGGAGATCGTCAACGACACGCTGTCGTTTGACTGTCCCGTTGTCAAGGTAAAAGATAACATCTATTCTTTGGAACTCTTCCACGGCCCCACCCTCGCCTTTAAGGATGTAGGTGCGAGGTTTATGGCAAGACTCTTACAGTACTTTATCCGCCAGGAGGGTCAACATGAGCAGGTGAACGTATTAGTAGCCACCTCCGGCGATACGGGTTCTGCTGTGGCGAATGGTTTCCTCGGCGTGGAAGGCATCCATGTCTATGTGCTCTATCCGAAGGGTAAGGTGAGTCCTATTCAGGAATGTCAGTTTACGACGCTGGGCAAGAACATTACTGCCATTGAGGTGGACGGTGTCTTTGACGATTGTCAGGCATTGGTGAAGAGTGCCTTTATGGATGAGGCACTGAACCAGCACATGAAACTGACTTCCGCCAACTCCATCAATGTGGCCCGTTTCCTGCCGCAGGCATTCTACTATTTCAATGCCTTTGCTCGCATGAAATCTCTCACCTCTCACCTCTCACCTCTCACCTCTAATTTGGTGATGTGTGTGCCAAGCGGTAACTTCGGTAATATCTGTGCAGCCCTCTTCGGCCATGCCATGGGACTGCCAGTAAAACGCTTTATCGCTGCCAACAATGCCAACGACATCGTCTTCAAGTATCTGCAGACAGGCAAGTACGAACCGAAGGCCAGTGTACAGACCCTCGCCAATGCGATGGACGTAGGCGATCCTTCGAACTTTGCCCGTATCATTAATCTCTATAGTCTGAACAACAAGTTGACGAACGAGGCAACGCATCACCGTATCACCAACCTGATCAGTGGCGCCACCTACAGCGACGAGCAGATCAAGGAGACCATGCGTCAGTGCTATGCTGATACGGGTTATATCCTCGATCCTCATGGTGCCTGCGGTTATCAGGCCCTTATGGACGGACTACAGGAAGGCGAAGTCGGTGTATTCTGCGAAACGGCTCATCCGGCTAAGTTCAAGGAGAAGGTGGATGATATCCTCGGCATCGACGTGGAGATTCCAGACCGTCTCGCCGCCTTCATGAAGGGTCAGAAACAGAGCGTCCCCATGAGCAAGGACTTCAAGGACTTCAAGGAATATCTGATGAAACAATAAGTAAGGCGCCTCCGCAAGGGGCGCTTTACTGTTACAACGAATCTATTCTGTCGGAATAGAGTTCCATCGCCTCTTCTCCTAACTCATCATCCGTCATATCGACAAGAGGATGCATAGCCGTTTCCGGTTCCAGATTGATACCGATGCGGTTCAGGTTCTGGTTGGTGTACGTCAACTGCGCCCCAAACAGACAGATGGTCCACGATATCTGTACCCAGAGCATGAAGAGCGGTAAGGCGGCAAACGAGCCGTAGATGGCATTATAGCCCGTCACCCAGATCTGCGAATGGATATAGAACATCTGCAACACCTGTATGGCGATGCCTGCTAAGATACCTGGCACAATGGCACACGAAAGACGCACCTTCGTATTGGGCATATAGACATAGAGACCGATAAAAAGCAGGGTGATGATGATATAAGTGGTGAGGTCGAGCAACTGGGGCAATGCAAATCCCAGGAACGTGTCGCCACTAACGGATTTTGCAATGGTAGCCATGAAAACTGTCAGACCCGAAGACACAATGATCAGAATGGGAAAGAGCAGAAACATAGCCAGGTAATTCACAAAGGAACGCATGATGGGACGCGAGTTACTCACCTGCCAGATCTGGTTGAAGGTCTCCTCCACATTGTTCATCAGCATCAGTACGGTATAGAGCATGAAGATCAGTCCGATACCGAGGAAGATGCCACTCTGGGTATGAACCAAGTAGCCGTTCACAAAACCGACGATGGCATCAGCAGCCTGGGGCTGGGAAGAAAAGGCATCGCGGAACCAGTATTCAATGTACTTATTGAAACCGAACCCCCTGGCAATGGCAAAGATCACTGCTAGAATAGGGACAAGGGCCAACAGTGTCGAGTAAGTCAATGCCGACGCCTGTGCCATCACCCGTTTCGTCGTAAAGAAACGGATGGTGAGGTACAATATCCGATAAATCTGTTTCAGTCGCTCCTTCACCATACTACTAAATTAAAAAGAAAGCACTGCCTCCGTAAGCCGGGTTCTGTTTTAGCCTGTCATCTATCTAGTCCACGAGTCACCCCGTGGCTCAAGCGTTCTACCCTCCATCGTAAATCGGGCGAGCAACCCTCAGACGATGGTATACGCGAACTTGCAGCCCCCAGTCGGCACAGCCCGACGATCACCCGTCGGCTGGTGGTCTCTTACACCACCTTCTCACCCTTACTCTTTGCAGAGCGGTTATTTTCTTCTACCGGCACTTACTGTCACCAATAACTTCCACTTTCAGAAGTGGGGCGCCCTGTGCTGCCCGGACTTTCCTCTTGTGTCAGACTGACACCAGCGACAAGCCGAGGCAGTGTTTTCGGCTGCAAAATTACGAAAAATAATTGAAATACGAAAAGAATGCGCCAAAGAACAAGAACAAAAGCCGCGTTAATTGATATATTTGAATTACAAATGACACTTATTCTTAAATTTGTCAACTATTTAAGATTTGAAGTGTTAATCGCAAACAGCCGTTAAGTAGGGTGTGAGAAGTGTTAAATTGGGACAAATATTCACGACATTTTGTCAGTTTCACGAAAAATGCATCTATCTTTGCATGCGAAAACGACGAGCACGCCGGTGCTCAGAGTCAACAAGCATGTATAATTTAAATCACAACAAAAATGAACGCAAATATGAAAAAGATTGTAAACATCGCTACTCCAGCCGTATGTGCTGTAGCATTGGTGCTGTCTGTTGTCGCATTCAGTAAGACGAATGCCGCCAACACGCCTTCACCCGTTGTGGCTTCCATGCCAGCAGGACAACCCGTAGACCTTACCTATGCAGCCGAGAAGGCACTGCCTTCAGTGGTCTACATCAAGAACACGCAAAACTCAAAAGTTCAGACAGTAGAGTACTCTGACCCCTTCGAGGACTTCTTCTCCGATCCGTTTGGCGGATTCTTCGGACGTGGACAGGGAGGACAGGGCAATGGCGGACGTCGTCAGCGTCAGGTACAGACCCCGAAGCGTGTGGCAGCCGGATCAGGTGTCATCATCTCTGCTGATGGTTATATCGTAACCAACAACCATGTGGTAGACGGTGCCGACGAACTGTTGGTGACCCTCAACGACAATAAGGAGTTTTCAGCCCGTATCATCGGTGCTGATGCCACCACCGACCTGGCACTCATCAAGATTGACGGCAAGAACCTGCCTGCTATCCAGATTGCCAACTCCGACGATGTGAAGGTGGGTGAATGGGTACTGGCTGTAGGTAATCCCCTCGGACTCAACAACACCGTCACTGCAGGTATCGTGTCTGCCAAGGCCCGTTCTATGCAGGAGCCCGGTAAGGTGACCTCTATGATTCAGACCGACGCTGCCATCAACCAAGGTAACTCCGGTGGTGCACTGGTCAATACTGCTGGTGCCCTCATCGGTATTAATGCCATGATCTACTCCCAGACTGGTTCCAACATCGGTTACGGCTTTGCCATCCCGACTACCATTATGAATAAGGTCATCGACGATATCAAGAAGTACGGTACCGTACAGCGTGCCATGATTGGTATTCAGGGCCAGGATGTCAGTGCATACGTTGACAACGAGAAAGAGAAGGGCAACGAGGTGGATCTCGGCACGATGGAAGGTATCTATATCGGCAAGGTCATCGAAGGTGGTGCTGCAGAAGATGCCGGTCTGAAGGAAGGCGATGTCATCACTCATATCGATGGACAGAAAGTGCCTAAGTTTGGTGACCTGACAGGTATCATTGCCCAGAAGCGTCCCGGCGACAAGATCACTATCACCTATCTGCGTAACAAGTCGAAGAAGACCGCTACCCTCACCCTGAAGAACGAAAAGGGCAACACGAAGGTAGTGAAGGATGCCGACATCGACGTGCTCGGTGGACAGTTCAAGGCTATCAGCGACTCCCAGAAGGAACAGTTGAATATCGGCTACGGTCTGCAGGTACTGAAAGTCAGTGGTGGCAAACTGAAGGATGCCGGTGTGCCGCAGGGCTTCATCATCCAGCGCATCAACGAGCAGAGCGTCAAGACCATCGAGGATCTGCAGAAGATTGTGAAGGAAGCCAACAAGTCGAATGAGCCTGTACTCTATATCCAGGGTATCTATCCGACGGGTAAGAAAGGCTATTTCGCAGTGCCACTTGAGGACGAATAACCCCAAATCAGCCCAAGAAAAGCCGCAAATGTAAAAAATTTGCGGTTTTTTTTGGTGATTCCGTTTTTTTGCCTTACCTTTGCACTTTGGCTAAAGAACAACAATGCGATGAGACAACTGAAAATCACCAAGTCAATCACAAACCGAGAGAGTGAAGCCCTTGACAAATACCTACAGGAAATCGGCAAGGAGGAAATGATTTCGGTGGAGGAAGAAGTGGAACTGGCGCAGCGCATCCGCAAGGGTGATCGCAAGGCCTTAGAGCGTCTTACCAAGGCGAATCTCCGCTTTGTAGTCTCCGTGGCTAAACAGTACCAGAATCAGGGACTCTCCCTACCCGACCTGATCAACGAGGGTAATCTGGGACTGATCAAAGCCGCCGAGAAGTTTGATGAGACCCGTGGTTTCAAGTTCATCTCGTATGCCGTATGGTGGATTCGCCAGAGCATCCTCCAGGCCATCGCCGAACAGAGCCGTATCGTACGTCTGCCACTGAACCAGGTGGGTTCCGTCAACAAGATCAACAAGGTACTCAGTAAGTTTGAGCAGGAGAACGAACGTCGTCCGTCGGTAGAGGAAATCTCCGAGAAACTCGACATCCCTGAGGATAAGGTTGATGAGGCCATGAGTGTCAACAGTCGTCACGTATCGGTAGATGCACCCTTTGTCGACGGCGAGGACAACAGTCTGCTCGATGTGTTAGTGAATGACGATGCCCCCATGGCAGATAAGACGTTGGTGATGGAGTCGTTGAAGGCAGAAATCAACAATGCCCTGAAGACGCTGAACGAAAGGGAGCGTAATGTCATCGAGGCCTTCTACGGCATCAACCAGCCCGAACTGACACTCGAGGAGATCGGTTCGAAATACGGACTCACCCGTGAACGTGTGCGTCAGATCAAGGAGAAAGCCATCCGCCGCCTCCGCACCTGTACAAAAAACAAGATTTTAAAAACATTCTTAGGATAATGAGATTCATAAAATACATCCTGCTTGCAATGGCGATGACAGCCATGCTGCCCAACCAGACACAAGCCAAATCCATTGTGGCTCCCAAGGCCTATATGTTCGGTTTTGTAGCCAATTTCTCCGATTCCGTCATCTATATCACCGATATCCAGACGGTCGACAGTGTGTGGTACGACCACAAGACGAAGTTCCTGGAGGGCAGAAGCACCTATTCCAATCAGTTGCGTGAGTATTTCGCCAACACCCTCAACCAGCCGCATCGCACTTGTATCGTCGTCTTTGGCCTTACCCGCAAGGAGATTGAGAAGAAATACCTGAAGATGAGGAAGCCATACACAGGCAAGTACGCCAGTCGGTACGAGTTGAGAACGCTCAACGAAAACGAGTTCCGATTCAAGCCCGTCAATATGGCACGTGAAGACGAATAAACCAGAAGCCCCTGCAATCGCAGGGGCTTCTGGTTTTATCGGGGATTATTCGTTTCAAATATCTGCATCCGTTCTTCGAGGATGTCGTACTGGTGATCCTCAATAAACGAGGTACAGACGCGCAGGCCTTCCTGCTCCGACCCACAGGTGATGAGGCAGATGGCAGAGACACCATAGTACATCAGTTCGAGAGCCAACTGACCCGAGGTCATACCGGGATAGCCTATTGTGAAATAGAAACCGTCGGCAACGGGTTCATCGAGATCCTTGTCGTAGACCACATAGAAATTATGGCGACAGAAAATCTCCTTCAGTTTCTTAGCCCGCTCGCCGTAGACACTCACCTCCTTACGGAAATCATATTTCCCCTCATAGGCAGCCTTCAACATGGCAGCCATCGCATACTGTGCACTATGACTGGTGCCTGACGACAAAGCATAGAGCATACGCGTAGAGAACACCGGACCGAAGGGCAGTCCCTGATAACGCTCTGCGAGATCGGGGAAATGACGATGGAACAGTGCATCGGAGATACACGTCACACCGATACGTTCACCGGCATAACTGAAAGCCTTCGAGCCGCTGATGAGCAACATATAGTTGTCGGTATAGCGGGCCACCGTAGCCTGATAGGGAGCCTCAAACGGCTTGGAGAGATCCTTGCGGAAGTCCATGGCGAAATAAGCCAGGTCTTCCATCACGATGGCATCGTACTTTGTGGCCAGTTTACCGATGACCTCTAACTCCTCCTCCCGCAGACAGATCCACGAGGGGTTGTTGGGGTTCGAATAGACGATGGCACAGATGTTACGCTGCTTGAGATAACCCTCCAGTTTCGGACCCAGTTTGGCACCACGATAGGAATAGACATCAAACGTCTGGTACTTCACACCCATCACCTGCAACTGCATCTTCTGCACAGGGAATCCCGGGTCGATGAAGAGCACCGTATCTTTCTGCTTGTCACGCTGTGAACAGGTGAGGAACGAGGCGAACGTACCCTGCATGCTTCCGCTGACGGGGATACAACCCTCCGGAGCGATACCCACACCGATGAATGCCTTCACAAACTGCGAGGCAGCCTCTTTCAGTACTGGGGCACCTTGAATGTCGGGATAACTATGGGCGATACCATCCTGCAAAGCCTTGACCTGTGCATCGACACCCACCTGGGCAGCAGGCAGTCCGGGAATACCCATCTCCATCTTGATGAACTCCACCCCACTCTGCTTCTCAGCCTTGGCAGCCACCTGCTTCACCTCACGGATGGTAGCCTTGGCAAAGTCCTTAATACCAAGTTCGGCTACTAGACCGTCAACAATTTCTCTCTTAATTGGTGTCTCTAACATTTACAATCTGACAATTTGCAATTTACCATTTATTTCTGGGCCTCACGTCCGATGGCGAGTGCCTTGATATTTGCTTCGACGATAGCCTCGCCCTTGCGTCCGAACACACGACGGATGGCATCCTCCAGTTTATCGTACTCAATACCCAGAGCCTTCTGGGCAGCACCGAGCAGAATAACATTCGCCGAACGGGGTACGCCATTGTCCTTGGCAGCCTGTTCGATATCCAATACAATCACGTTCTTGATGCCGTTGAGGTCAGCCTTAATCTTCTCAATATCAGGATAATTGGGGATATTCACGAAAGGTGCGCTGGAAGTGATGATCCAACCGTCCTTCGACAGGAACGGCAGATAACGCAGCGCCTCCATGGGTTCCATGGAGATAATCACATCGGCTCCACCCAAGGCAATCAGGTCACTGTTGATGGGGTTGGAAGAGATACGCAGATTCGACTGCACATCACCGCCGCGCTGACTCATACCGTGTACCTCAGCCTGTTTGATATAGAGGTTCTCCTTCATGGCAGCCTCGCCGATGATGGTGGCAATAGAGAGGATACCCTGTCCGCCTACGCCGCAAAGAATTATATCTGTTTTCATAAAACTATTCACTATTAACTATTCACTATTCACTTCTTCTCAGCAGCCTTTTTCTGCTTGAGGTGGCGCTGGAGGGTTTGCATGCACTCACGACGGGGGATGATGACACTGACACCGTGGTAGTTGATCTCCTCACGGATGGCAGCGGTAATCTCCGGCATGTTCTTGGGGATGGGGTTCACCACCTTCAGGTGATCCTCAGAGAGTCCGAGTCCCTTACAGATAGCCTCAAACTTATTCGTACCAGCCGAATCCTGTCCGCCCGTCATAGCCGTGGTCAGGTTGTCGCTGATAATCACGGTGATGTCGGCATTCTCATTGATGGCATCGAGGAGTCCTGTCATACCGCTATGCGTAAAGGTAGAGTCACCGATGATAGCCACTGCAGGCCACTGACCGGCATCCGAGGCACCCTTTGCCATCGTGATCGAAGCACCCATATCCACACAGGAGTGGATGGCCTTGTAGGGCGGCAGGAAACCGAGCGTATAACAACCGATATCACCGAACACACGGGCATTGGGATACTCTTTCAGTACCTCATTCAGGGCGGTATACACATCACGGTGTCCACAACCCTGACAGAGTGCAGGCGGACGCGGGGTGACATCCTCGCAAGGTGCATAACTCTCACCACTCTCGATGCCGAGGGCCTTCTTCAGGAAGTCGGGATTCAGTTCACCTGTACGCGGCAGTTCACCCGTCAGACGACCCTTGATCACGGCATTGCCCGGCATCACGCCACGCACCTGATCCTCGATGAAGGGCTGACCCTCCTCGGCAACCAACACAAACTCACAATCGTCAGTCATCCGACGGATGAGTTTCTTGGGCAACGGATACTGCGAGATCTTCAGCACAGGATACGGACAACCGTCAGGATAGCACTCCATCAGGTAGTTGTAGGCGATACCACTGGCGATGATACCGAGTTTATGATCCTTACCGTCGATATACTTGTTGTATTTGCTGTCTACCGCCATCTGCTCCAGGATGGGCTGCTGACCCGTCACCACGATATTACGCTTACGGGCAAAGGCAGGCAGCAACACCCAGTTGGAAGCCTGGGCATCGTAGTTCAGTTCATTCTGCGGACGCGGCTCGTCAGCAACCTCCACCACGGCACGGGAGTGTGCCATACGGGTGGTGACACGCATCAACACGGGCAGTTGCATCTTCTCCGACAGGTCGTAGGCCTCTGCCATCATATTGTATGCCTCCTGCTGACTGCTGGGCTCCAGTGTCGGCACCATGGCGAACTTACCGTAGAAACGGCTGTCCTGCTCGTCCTGCGAAGAGTGCATCGAGGGGTCGTCGGCCACCAGCACGATGATACCGCCATTGGTACCCGTCATGGCTGAGTTCACGAAGGGGTCGGCACAGACATTCAGACCCACATGTTTCATACACACCAGGGCCCGCTTGCCCATGTACGACATACCGAGGGCAGCCTCCATAGCCGTCTTCTCGTTGGTGCTCCAACGGCTGTGGACACTACGCTCCTTAGCCAGGGGTGATTCCTGGATATACTCTGTAATTTCCGTGGAGGGAGTACCAGGATAGGCGTACACGCCACTCAATCCGGCATCGAGTGCGCCCTGTGCGATGGCCTCGTCTCCTAATAAAAGCCTTTTCATTTGACTGTTTGACTAATTGACTATTTTACTATTTTGCAATTTCGTGCAAAGGTACGACTTTTCAGCCGAATAAACAAAAAAAAGCGGCCTTATTTGCATAAAGCCGCATTTATATTCACAATATTTTCACCTTAGAAGGAATAGCCGACGGTGAAGAGCACCTGATGACGCTTATTGTTCACCTTGACCATATTGCAGTGGTTATCCCAATCTGCATAGTCGTCGTCGGTGTAGTTCATGAAAGGAGCGAACTCACCCTTCGTCGAACTGTACTGATAGGCCACGGCGAGGTTCAGACTGCCAATCTGATAGCCCAGACCACAGGTGATGCGGTTGGTGGCATCCCAGTTGGTATAGTCGGTGGCAGAACTGAAGTACGAGCCGTCGCTCGACAGGGAGCCGTCCTTGAAACCATCCTTCTGGTACATCGGCGAAACGTAGTTGTAACCCAGTCTCACTGCCATCTCCGGTATGGGCTTGAACTCAGCACCCACCTTAAAGGTCGATACACCCTTCAGTGTCTGTTCCGTATGACGGTTCATCACCTCGTCGCTCTCGCTGCTGTCGTGGTAGTTGCCCCACCAGTCGTAATAGTCGTTACCGGTATTGTAGCGCGAGTCGAGCGAGCCATAGTCGGCATATTCATAGCCGGCACCGATGGCCAGACTCTGCCCGATGGTATGACCCAGGCTCACACCGAACTTCCACGGCGTATACAACTTATATTTGAGTGTCTCGCCCATCTGATCATGATTGCCGCCATAGTTCACAGCGGTAACGTTGGAAGTCTTCAGGTCGTACATCGTTGGCGAAGCCACGGAGAGTCCGATACGGAAGGCCGACTCCTCTAAGGGGCGCACGATGATACCGGCCTTGATGTCGACGCCCTGACCTGTAATCTGACGATCGTCGCTGACCAGGATGTTGAAACCGTCGAGTTGCTCTTCATACTCGCCATAGTGCTTATAGTGCACATCGTGAAAACCGACCGTGAAGCCCCAGTAGAAACGGTTTCCCACATTACCGCTCAGGTTGAAGTCGTACTCCCCGATATAGCCCTTATGATTACGGTCGAGCGTATAGGCCGACGCATCATCGAAGTACCAGACATATTCGCCGAGTTCTTCGTTAAAGCCAAGCAGATTGGGCGTATACATGTCGTCGAGTTGGTTGCACGAGGCGTATGGATTCTTCACGTTGGGATAACCCTCCCCGTCAGTCCCATTGTAAAGCAGCCCCAACTTCGCCTTGGCAAAGGTCAGTTTGTTCTGCGAGGCCCCCTGCAGCCTGTCCTGTGCCGAGAGGATATAACCGAAGTTCCGGCTCTTGTGGTAGTTGAACGCGAGGTTGACAAACGTATCGCTCCCCCACCGGTTGGAATAGACGAAACCTACCTGGTCGAAACTCACGCGGGTTTTGTTGGCCCCGGCAAAGTCGACGGCATCCTGTTGGGTGTTCATGCCGAACGACACACTCGCCATTGAACTGCGGAACAGTCCGATACCGGCGGGATTGGTACCGATGGTCGAGATATCGGCTCCCAAGGCATCCATGGCGCCACCCATACCCACGTAACGAGCCGTTCCGTTCAGGTCTTCCGTGGCGATCTTTGCATTCTCATACGTCTCCTGGGCCATTGCGGTGCATACCGCTGCCAGGGCGACCACTGAAATCAATATCTTTTTCATAACTTCAATATCTCTAAATTAATTTTCAATTCTCAACTTTCAATTTTCAACTTCAACGTCTTGCGCCGCCAAAACTGCCGCCGCCTCCGCCGCCACGGCTACCGCCGCCACCGCCTACGGAACCGCCACCGCCACGACTGCCGCCAAACGAGCCGCCACCGGAACTGGACGAGCCGATCGAACTGCTGCGCGAACTGTTGGAGATGGAACCCGCCGATCTGCTACTGTTGCTCGAGTTAGAATAGGTACTGCTATTGCTGCGGCTACCGCCGAAGTTACCCGACGAGTTACGGATGATTGTCCGCTGGTTGTTGTCGCCTTGGGTCGTTACCCTCGTACTGGTACGGTTCGTCCGATTGCCGGCGATTGCCGAGCCGCCGAAGGTACCACCCGAATAGGATGTCGTCCGTCCGTTCGACACGCCTCGCGGTCCGGAGTAGTCTATCCGTCCGTGGTTCTGTGTGCCTGACACGCGGTTAGCGGCGTAACGACGGGGAGCACCGCCATAATAGACCGTTGTATAATAGGGATAGCCAAAGTCGTAGTAGCCATAGTAGCCATAGCGCCAGGGGCCATATATGCCATAGTAACCATAGTACCAGGGATCGTACCAGCCGTAGTAGCCATAGTACCAAGGATCATACCAGGGGTCATACCAGCCGTAACGCCAGGAAGTATAGTACCAGGGATCATACCAGCCGCCGTACCAGCCGTAGGTGCGGTAGTACCAGGGCGAATGCCAGGTCCATCCCCAGTCCCAGGTGTCGCGTCCGAGGTGATAGCCTGCCCAGAAGGCTGCATTGTCAGAGAGTTCATAGTCCTCAAAGCGCTGCATCTTCTTCGTCAGTGCAAAATCCTCCGTCAGCGAGTCCGGGTAAATGCCTTTCTGACCGTCAAAGTCGATGATGTCGTTGGTAGAGTCGTTCTGAATGACTTCATACTGACTCTCCATACGGTTATTGACAGGTGTATAAACCTTCACCACCTCTGCACTCTTCTTCTTGGGAACGAAGTAGAGGTCATCCTGGGCCACCATGGAGAGTGGCATTGCTCCCATCAGGATTGAGATCATGAAAAACTTCTTCATATTCGTCATATTTTAATGATTCACGCTGCAAAATTAGTTATAATTTTACTGCAAAATTAGGGAAAAACCCTAAACCACGATAGGTTTTTCCCTATTTTTTGTATATTTGCACCAAAATTTAACATCCGATGAAGTATTACGAGGTAGATTTCACCCTTTCGCCCTACTCTGCCGATGCCAGCGACATCCTGGCAGCACTCGCTGGCGAGGCGGGTTTCGAGACCTTTGAGGAAACAGAGACAGGCCTCAAAGGCTACGTGCAGCAGACTCTCTTCGACGAGGAAGCCCTCAAGACCGCCCTCGCGGATTTCCCCTTCGACGGCATCACCGTCACCCACGCCATCCGCGAAGCCGAAGACCGCGACTGGAACGAACAATGGGAAAACGAAGGCTTCGAACCCATAGTCATTGAGAGGAAAGTGGAGAGTGGAAAGTGGAAAGAGAATAGTATCTGCGGAATAATAATTCATGATGGGAAACATCTGCCTATAGAAGTATCCTCTTTCCACTTTCCACTTTCCTCTTTCCTCCAAATCGAAATCGATGCAAAGTTGGCCTTCGGCACCGGCACCCACGAGACCACCCGTATGGTCTGTTCCGCCCTCTTATCATATCTCTCACCTCTTACCTCTCTCCTCTCACCTCTAAAAATTCTCGATTGCGGCACCGGCACTGGCATCCTCTCCATCTGCGCCCTGAAACTCGGCGCCGCTTCCGCCGTCGGCTACGACATCGACGAATGGTCTGTCGATAATGCCCGCCACAACGCGGTCATCAACCAGGTCGACGACCGTTTCACTGCCCTCCTTGGCGATGCCTCTATATTATATAATAAGGTGGAAGGATTGTTCGACCTCGTTCTGGCCAACATCAACCGCAACATTCTGCTCAACGACATGCCCCTGTTCCGTCAGAAGATGGCCCCCGGTGCCCGTCTCATCCTCAGCGGTTTCTACACCGACGACATCCCCCTACTCGTGGAACGTGCCGCCACCCTCGGTCTCACCCTCGAATCCCAAAAACAAGACAACGCCTGGGCCTGCCTCACCTTCTGCTAAAATCGGGGCTCCCGAAAGAATCATGGGGACTGGCTTCTCTGATCCGAGTGTAGCGAAAGATCAGGTGCCTGTACGTTTAAGGTCGCAAATTGCGACCTTAAACATAAATAATAATGGAGGAGCGCCAATAAAGAAATAAAAAAGAAGGAAAAATTTGGGTGTTTCTCAGAAATGTTGTACCTTTGCAGGCAATACTAGGAAGAACCGATTTGTCGGGCCTTCAAATTTAATAACTCAAACACATTTAAGACTATGAGAAAGAAATTATGGCAAAAATGCAAGTTTTCGTGCAAAATGTTTGCAAGTGTGGAATCTTTTAACTACTTTTGCCGATGAAAAGGGAGTTTGGTAAATGGCTACCTGATATAGCCAAGTATATGGTAACAGCATTGTTGCTTGCAACCATCTTCAAAGACATGTACGATCCTATCATTATATATATGGTAGTGCTTCTGTCATTGGTAATATTGATATTGGGTCTCTATGTCATTCACGACAGTGACCTGGATGAAAAGAAATTAAAGAAAGGAATCAGAAAATGAATACATTGATTATTGCAGGTTCTTTGGTTTTAGTGGCAATTGTTGGAACTGTCATTATTAAGTATTTGGAAAAGAAGGAAGCAAATAGTGCTCCCTAACCTTGTAAACGCACGGATACAAATGGACGGCATTCTTGGTGAGCGTGGGCTCATTGAGAATGCCGTCTTTCATGTTCCTATTAAGATGTTAAAACCATTTGGTGGTTACAAAATAATTGTATACCTTCGCAACGTCTAAAAATGTCAACCTTAATTCGGGAGACTATGACAAGACATTGATTCAACAAATAAGCAATTCCATCAAATGGCGAAGAAACGCAAGAAGAAGGATGAGGAGGTTATCGCAAACTGCGAGAACCTCGATGAACCGGTCACAAATTGTGACCAGTCCAAAAAACTGGTCGCAAATCACGACCAGTTAGACGATGTGGTGGAAATAACTTCTGCAGAAGATATAGATATCGCAAAGTTGATAGTCGTTGTAAGAGGTCAACAAGTGCTGATAGACAGGGACATAGCGATGCTATACAAGGTGGAAACCAAACATCTTAATGAACGAGTAAAGAGAAAGTTGTTCGGATACTCAGAGTAGAATGCCCAACTTTGTTGTTAGAATCCAAGAACGCACGAATGGCCACTCAGCTCACGCAAAAGGCGTGGGTGAAAGTGGTATGTGTTCTTTTTCATCATTTTTTGTTGTTTAATAATTATTAATTTGCGTAGGCCTTTTCGCCGATGGTTTCCTGCGAGCCGATGGTCATCTGACGGAGGTCGTAGTAGGAACCGTTGTAGATGTTGAAGTCCACGTTGCCCTTGATGCCCGGCAGACGACCGGCATCGGTGTGTTGCCAGAACTTCCAACGGCCCTTATACTCCAAGGAGTCGACATAATAGTGGGCTATCCAGTAGGGGTACTGGTCGAAGATGGAATCGTTGAGGTAACGTGTCTTGAACTTGAAATAGGTGTAGATGATCGGTTTCACCTGATAGTGTTTTTCCACGATGTCGAGCCACTGCAACACGCTGGCCTTGAACTCGTCGTCGGTCTGATTCTTGGGTTTGTGCTCCACGTCGAGCACGGGGGGCAGGTCGCCATTCTCGAGTTTCGCCACCTTCAGGAAGTTGTAGGCCTGTTCCTCGGCAGGCGAATGGACGCTGTAGAAATGGTAGGCGCCGCGGGTAAAACCGTTCTCACGGGCCTGGTAGAAGTTCTCGCGGAAATTCTCATCGGTCTGGGTGGCTCCCTCCGTGGCTTTGATCATGATGAAACGGATGGGACACTTGTTGATCATGCCCCCGTCCTTCAGCACGTCCCAGTCGATGCGTCCCTGATGGTGGGAGATGTCGATGCCGTGGATCTCATAGCCCTCGGGATAACTGACGTCGCCATAGAGGGCGCGCCAACGGAAACCGAAGGGTGAGACGAAGAAATAGTAGAAGAACCAGATGTAGCCCGCCACAATGGCTGCACCGCCAATCCACCATCCCCAGGAAGGAATCTTCTGGAGAAGACGAATCACGACTCCGGGACGCTTCCTGCGCCCGGGGCCGTGATACGTATGCGTGGTGCCGATGCCTTTACGGCGTACTACACGTTTGTTCGACATTTACTTGGCTTGCTCAAGGGCAAGTGTCTTCGTGGGCTGGTCACAGACCTCTGTGGGACCCCAGTACTGGATAGGACCAGGATAGACGTAGGCCGTCTTGCGGGCCCACTCGTCACGATGAGCGGCAAACTCCTTGAAGGGAGCACCGTCGAGTTCCACGAGGGCCTTGCGGATCACGGGCTTCATCTCACCGGCACGCTTCTCCATGTTCATCATCATCGTGATGGGCACACCACCGGCAATCCACTGGTCGGCAGGAGCCGTGGTATTCTTCACGATTGCCATGTAGCCAGTCTTGCCATTGGCAATCAACTGGGCGGCAGAAGTACCGAGGGCATAGCAGTAGTCAGCGTCGAAGTTAGAAGGCGCAGCGCAGCGTCCCTCGTAACCGAAGAAGTGGTGCTGAGTACCGAACTTACCCACATACTTGCCTTCCTTCTTCATCCTCTCCAGTTTCTGGGCGACCATCGTAGAGAGCAGTTTCTCGGTCTCGATGAGAGATACCTGTACATTTCCGTGAGGATCACGGTCGAGGGCCAACTGACGAGCCACACCTACAGGCAGGCTGTTGAACACGGCGAGGTTCTCGGCTGTGAGGTGACTCTTGGCGAAGTCCACCTGCTCGTCACGGCTGATCTCCTTAGCCTCGGGCAGGGCGAGCACATCGTTGAGTTGGGCAATCAGTTTCTTGATGGCAGGGATGAACTCGATGACACCCTCTGGGATGATGACAGTACCGAAGTTGTTACCATCAGCAGCACGAACGGCCACAGCGTTGGCGATATAGTCCACGATATCGTCGAGGCTCATGGCCTTGGCCTCCACCTCCTCAGACACAAGGCAGATGTTCGGCTGGGTCTGCAGGGCGCACTCCAGGGCGATATGAGAAGCCGAACGGCCCATCACCTTGATGAAGTGCCAGTACTTGCGGGCAGAGTTACAGTCGCGCTCGATGTTTCCGATAAGTTCTGAATAAGTCTTGCAGGCGGTATCGAAACCGAAGGAGGTCTCAATCTGATCGTTCTTCAGGTCGCCATCGATGGTCTTCGGGCAACCAATCACCTGTACACCGTAGTTCTTGGCTGCATAGTACTCGGCCAGCACACAAGCATTCGTATTGGAGTCGTCACCGCCGATAATGACGATGGCCTTGATGTCGAGTTCACGGATGATCTCCAGACCCTTCTCAAACTGATCGACCTTCTCGAGTTTCGTACGACCGGAACCGATCATGTCGAAACCGCCGGTGTTACGATACTCGTCGATAATCTCAGGCGTGAGTTCCATGTAGTTGTGATCCACCAGACCGCCAGGGCCGAGGATGAAACCGAAGAGACGGTTCTCGGGATTCAGTTTCTTGATCTGGTCGAACAGACCGGTGATGACGTTGTGACCGCCAGGAGCCTGACCGCCAGAGAGGATGATACCTACGTTCATCTTCTTCGTGTTGGCCTCGGTAGCAGGCTCAAACTCTACGATAGGCATACCGTAGGTGTTGGGGAACAACTTCTTGATTTCTTCCTGGTCGCCTACACTCTGGGTGGACTGGCCTTCCTTGATTTTTACTGCACCCTGAAGAGCCTTCGGCAACTTGGGCTGATAAGCGGCTCTCGCAATCTGCAATGCACTTTTTTCCATAATCTGTTTTTCTTTAATAATGTGATACTTGTTTCGAATTTGCCCGCAAAATTACGCATTTTCTATCAGAAAAAAGACAAAAAGCATACTAAAAACACCTTTTTAATATTTTTTTGTGTTGTATTCCTTTGCTTTTCAAAGATTTTTTTCTATCTTTGCTTACTGAATATTGCAAATTATCAAGATACAAATCAATCAAAGATTAAAAAGGAGGAACGTTTTTATGACAAACAAAAGGACACTGAAAAGGGCTATCCATCTCATTTGCGAGGATCTTTTCGCGGAGGCTATCGCCTTGTCACTCTACGGTGCAAAGGCACAGCAGCAGAGTGCGACCGACCTGTTGTATTCCATCGCGAAACTGGAGGACGAATACGTCTGCCGCATCTCCCATCCCGAGCCGGGCATGAAGGCCAGCGACTACTTCAAGGACCTGCGGGAGAAGTTCAGTGCACAAGTCAACGACATCATTGACCAAATGAACGGATAAGATGCTGAAGGCATTCTGTAAGTGGCTCTTGTATAAGAAAAGGGGATGGACGCTGAACATCACGGAAGACCATCCCGACAAATACATCATCTGTCTGGCCCCGCATACCAGCAACTGGGACTTTATCCTCGGCTTGTTATACAGTCGGGCGGAAGGGATGCAGTGTAACTTTATGATGAAGAAAGAATGGTTCTTCTGGCCTTTGGCTCCCATCTTCAAGAAACTGGGAGGCATCCCCGTACACCGTCAGAAGAAAACCAGTATGACAGATGCTATGGCTGAGAGTGCCAAGGCGGCTAAGACCTTCCACCTCTGCATCACACCGGAAGGCACGCGGAGTCCGAATCCCGACTGGAAGAAGGGTTTTTATTTTATTGCCCTCAAGGCCGGACTCCCTATCCTACTCTACGGCATCGATTACGAGAAACGTCTCATCCAGTGTACCAAGACCATCATCCCCACAGGGGACCTGGAAAATGATATGCGCGACATCAAACTCTATTTCAAGGACTTCCGCGGGAAGATCCCGAATAACTTTACAATAGGAAATGTATAAAGTGAAGAAACAGACTGGTTGCCCGACGTGGTGGGTGAAGATGCTGCTGATCCTCTTCACGCTCCACGTCTCACCCTTTGCCTATTCCATCTCACCAGCACAAAAAAGAAAGACCAAGAAGAAGGTTCAGAAAGTACAGAAGGTAAAAAAGCCAGAGCCGAGTCCATTAGAGAAATCGCTGACTGCCTATTTTGCCAACTATACGGTGAGTAGTCAACAGATCCGTAACACCATCCGATTTGATAAGGTTGTCATCAACGACTCACTCCAGACTGTGAAGGTCGTGGCCAATGCGGCATTCAGTGAACAGATGTTCACGCCGGAAGCCGTCAAGAACACCTACGACGACATTTGGAACCTGTTGCCAGACAGTCTGCAGGACTGGCCCCTGCGCATCGAGACAGGCGGCTGGGATATCCGTGACCTCGTGGCCAACTACCGCAGGGAGAAGCCAGATCCAGCCCGTACCTGGGGGAACATCGACTATCAGGGCAAGCCCTGGGTGGCCAATGCTTCCCGACCCTACGACATCAAGAAGGGTCTGCAGAACCGACATCTCTGTGTCTGGGCCAGTCATGGCATCTACTACAATATCTCACAGGACAAGTGGTTGTGGCAGCGTCCACCCCTCTTCGGCACCAGTGAGGATCTCTTTACACAGACCATTGTCGTGCCCTACCTCATCCCGATGCTGGAGAAGGCTGGTGCCGTGGTGTTCACACCCCGTGAACGCGACTGGCAGAAGCATGAGGTCATCGTCGATAACGACAGTACGGAAACAGGTTATACGGAACAGCCTGACCAGTGGCAGAATGCCCCGCAACCCGGCTTCGCCCTGCATCAGGGCAACTACGTGGATCATGAGAATCCCTTTGAGGCAGGTACCGTCCGTATGACTGCCACCACCAAACAGGCTCAACATCAGAGTCTGATTACCTACCAGCCCACCATCCCGGAGACAGGACGCTACGCCGTCTATGTCAGTTACCAGACTGTGGAAGGCAGCATCGACGATGCTCACTACACCATCTGGCATCAGGGCATACCGACAGAGTTCCATGTCAACCAACAGATGGGTGGTTCCACCTGGGTCTATCTAGGAACCTTCGACTTCGACGAGGGCAACAGTGAACAGAACCGTGTGACACTCTCCAACCTCAGTGCCTCGAAGGGTATCGTCACTGCCGATGCCGTACGTTTCGGAGGCGGCATGGGGAACATCGAACGTGGTGGACAACTCAGTGGGATGCCCCGTTGTCTGGAAGGTTCCCGCTACTACGCCCAGTGGGCGGGTATGCCCTACGAGGTATATAGCACCAAAGACGGACAGGATGACTATGGTGACGATATCAATGCCCGTTCTTGTATGGCCAACCTGCTTGCTGGCGGTTCGTGCTATCTGCCAGACACCACAGGTAGGAAGGTTCCCATCGAACTGTCGCTGGCTGTCCACAGCGATGCGGGTTATACCAAAGACGGCAAGAGCAATACCGGTACATTGAGTATCTGTATGACCACCTTCCGCGACTCTACCCTGAATGCCGGGTTTACTCGACTGGCTTCACGCGATTTTGCCGACGAACTGCTGTCCAGTCTGCCGCGTGACATCTATAAGAAATACGGACAGTGGCACACCCGCGAACTGTATGACCGCAACTATTCCGAATGCCGTGTCCCCGAGGTGCCGAGTGCCATCCTCGAGACCCTGTCGCACCAGAACTTCGCCGACATGCGGATGGCACAGGATCCGAACTTCCGTTTCGACCTGGCACGTTCCATCTATAAGGTCATGCTCCGCTATACGGCCCGTATGCATAACATCCCCTACGTCGTACAGCCCCTTGCACCGGAGAATATCAGTGTCACCCTCACCCCCCAGGGCGAGGCGAAGATCTCCTGGTTCGATGTCGAGGATCCGTTGGAGCCGACAGCCAGTCCTACCTCCTATATATTATACACCGCCAAGGGTGACGGCGGTTTCGACAACGGACAATGGCTCAACTCACCTGGTACCTCTGCCAAGGTCAAGTTGGAACCCGGCATCCTGTATTCCTTCCGTGTGGCTGCGGTCAACGACGGCGGTGAGAGTTTCCCGAGTGAGGTGGTATCGGCGCTCTACAATCCTGCCGCCAAAAAACAAGTGCTGATAGTCAACGGTTTCCACCGTCTGGCAGCACCTGAGGTGGAAGACGGACTAGTGAGTCAGGGCTTCCATCTGGAGGAAGACCTCGGCGTGAGTTACGGACTGACAAGCGGTTGGCGGGGACTCCAGAAGAACTTCGACCGTTCGAAGGCAGGCAAGGAAGGTCCCGGTGGACTGGGCTTCACCAACGACTCACTGGCAGGTCATTTCTTCGGCGGCAATGACTTCAACTATATCCGTACCCATGCCCATGCCGTAGCATCCGCGAAGAACTACAGCATTGCCAGTTGTTCGTCGGGAGCCCTGGAGAACGGACATGTCGTCACAACCGACTATGCTCTCATCGACCTGATCCTCGGACTGGAACGAAACGACGGCTATTCACTGGTGCAGTACAAGGCTTTCTCACCGGCACTCCAGAATCGTCTGCGTACCTTCACCTCCCAGGGCGGTGCGCTGTTAGTCAGCGGCAGTTACATCGGACGGGACATGCGGATGCAACAGGAACAGAAGTTCCTGGAGGAAGTCCTGAAATGTCAGTACGGCGGCACCAACGCCGACACCTTACAGAGCGACACGATTCAGGGCTTAGGTCTGACGTTCACTTTCCATCGTCAACCCAATCATCTGCACTATGCAGCCCAACAGCCTGACAACCTGATTCCCGTGGCACCGGCCTTCGCTGCCATGAAATACGGCGACGAGCAGTCGGCCTGTGTGGCCTACAACGGTAACGACTACCGTGTGCTCTCCATGGGATTCCCCTTCGAGTGCATCCGCGACGATCAGCGTCGGGAGGCCATCATGCGAGGTATATTGAAATTCTTATTACCATAATCTCAAACTAAAAACATCTTGTAACATGAAGATTCAAACAAACACTTCCGGAACCCGTAGCATCGAACTCAATGAACAGCACTTGCTGACCATCGAGAAGTACCAACTCTTCCGTGATCTCATCGACTCCAACGGCTATGTCGACGAACAGGTCCTCGACAAACTGAAGTTCAATGTCCGTGCCCTGCTCGAAACACAGAGCGGGCTCGACAAGGATCTCCTAGACCTCTGTCTCGACGTGATCTATCATCCCAACATGAAGGCCTTCGGTCTGCAGCAACTAGTGTTGCTCTACATCAACTGGAAGGATCGTGGCAACGACAACCTCGGCATGACCACCCGCGCCTTCCAAGGAACACCGTTCAATTGAAAAGGTGAAAAAGTGAAAAGGTGAAAGAGTACAGGCTGACGGACTTTTTGCCGACGACGAAAAAGGAGTTGGAACTGCGGGGATGGGATGAACTCGACGTCATCCTGTTCTCGGGTGATGCCTACGTAGACCATCCGTCGTTTGGCGCAGCCGTCATCGGACGAACATTAGAAGCGGCAGGCTATAAGGTAGCCATCGTGCCACAGCCCGACTGGCATGGTGACTTCCGTGATTTCAAGAAACTCGGACGACCCCGACTCTTCTTCGGCGTAGCCCCGGGGTGTATGGACTCAATGGTGAATAAATACACCGCCAACCGGCGCCTGCGCTCCGAAGATGCCTACAGTCCGGACGGACGCCACGACATGCGTCCGGAATATCCCACCATCGTCTATACGAAGATCCTCAAACAACTCTTCCCCGATGTGCCAGTGGTACTGGGAGGTATCGAGGCTTCCATGCGCCGACTCACCCACTACGACTACTGGCAGGACTGTCTGCGGAAGTGTATCCTCTGCGACTCGGGTGCCGACATGATCACCTACGGCATGGGAGAGAAAACGACCCTCGAACTCGCCAGAAGACTGAGTGAGGGCGAGCGCATTCGCGATATCAGCAACATTCCCCAGACGGTCTATCTTGCCCGTAAGGAGGATATCCCAGGCGGCATCCGTGAAGACGATATCGTGCTGCACAGCCACGAGGAATGTCTGCGCAACAAACGTGCCCAGGCGGAGAACTTCCGGTATATCGAGGAACAGTCGAACATGATGCATGCCCAACGACTGCTGCAGGCTGTCGACGGACGTTATGTCGTGGTGAATCCGCCCTACCCCCCGATGACTACCGAGGAACTCGATGCCTCGTTCGACCTGCCCTACACCCGTCAGCCGCACCCGAAATACAAGGGCAAGCGCATCCCCGCCTTCGACATGATCAAACACAGTGTCAATATCCATCGGGGCTGTTTCGGGGGCTGTGCCTTCTGTACTATCTCCGCCCATCAGGGTAAGTTCATTACCTGCCGCTCCAAGGAGAGCATCCTGAAAGAGGTAAAGCAGGTCATCCAGATGCCCGACTTCAAAGGCTACCTCTCCGACCTCGGCGGACCCTCGGCCAATATGTACGGCATGGGGGGCAGGAACAAGAACGCTTGTGAGAAGTGCAAGCGACCCTCGTGCATCCATCCGCAGATCTGTCCGAACCTCGACACCAACCACAGTAAACTCCTCGACATCTACCATGCCGTCGATGCCCTGCCGGGTATCAAGAAGAGTTTTATCGGCAGCGGCGTACGCTACGATCTCTTACTCTACCGCAGCAAGGACGAGGCAGCCAACAAGGCGGCACAGCAATACACCCGCGAACTCATCTGTCGTCATGTGTCAGGACGTCTGAAGGTGGCGCCAGAACATACCAGTGACCGGGTGCTGAAACTCATGCGTAAGCCCTCGTTCCAACAGTTCTATGAGTTCAAGCGCCTCTTCGACCGTATCTGTCGCGAAGAACATCTCAACCAACAACTCATCCCCTACTTCATCTCGTCGCACCCAGGGTGTCAGGAGGCGGATATGGCGGAACTCGCCATACTCACCAAACAACTCGACTTCCATCTGGAACAGGTGCAGGACTTCACCCCCACCCCCATGACCGTTGCCACCGAGACATGGTATACGGGCTTCGATCCCTACACCCTCCAACCGGTCTTCTCCGCGAAGTCGCCCCGTGAAAAACTCGCCCAGCGACAGTATTTCTTCTGGTACAAACCCGAGGAACGCCGTCACATCGAACAGAGTCTGCGCCGCATCGGACGCCCTGACCTCATCAAAAAACTCTACCGCAAGTAAGTTTTCCCACCAAATATTTGTCTGTTTGCGAAAAAATGCCTACCTTTGCAGCCGCAAAACAAAAAGCAAGGTCGGTTCCGTAGCTCAGTTGGATAGAGCAACTGCCTTCTAAGCAGTAGGTCTCGGGTTCGAGCCCCGACGGAATCACCAAATGCCGCCGATATTCCCCCACACTTTACACGATGATTTACGACAGTTTAAACCATTTAGAGTTATACAAGGGACTCTCTGAGGATATCTATGAGGGTCTGAAGTTCCTGCGTGGTGTTGATGCTGACATGCCTGAGGGTGTCTATCATATCAATCCGCGTGTAAAGGCCATTGTGTCGACGTATGACACGAAGCGACAGAATGAGAACGGCTACGAGGCACACCGGGCGAATATCGATATCCAGTATCTCATCAGCGGCTCAGAAAAGATTGCCTGTCTGCCCATCGAGAAGTTGGTAGAGACCAAGCCTTACTCCGACGAGACAGATGCGGCCTTCTTTTCTTCCGACATTGATATCCCGTCCCAGGAGATGCTCTTAGGTGATGACTATTTTGCCATCTTCTTCCCCCAGGACGGCCACATGCCCCAATTGTGCATCGACACCCCCACCCCTGTAAAGAAGGTCGTGGTGAAGGTGCTCCTCTAAAGAGTGTATAACAGAGGTACAAAAAGAAAAGTTAAATACCACAAAAAACCGAGGTTGATTTGGCGGATTCAATTATTTTATGTAACTTTGCCCGCAGAAATTAAGCAACGACACGATGAAGACAATCATTGAAGATCAAAACGACCAAATGGTGGCCATCCTGGACGGACGGCTCGACACCGCCGTATCGGAAGAAGTAGAAACAGCACTGAAACCCCTGCTACACTGCACGGACAAGGATATCGTCATCGACTGCACGAAACTGGATTATATCTCGTCGAGCGGGCTGCGCATCTTCCTCAATATCCTGAAGAGCGCCAAGAAAAACGGCAGACCCGTCTATCTGAAAGGGATGAAAAACGATCTCCGTAACGTGATGGCGATGACGGGATTCCTACCCCTTTTCAAATTCCTGTAGTCTTCCCCGGTACCCTAAGAGAACACGAAGCGGAGGCTCTGGTAGAGCATGATGCAGAAGACGTAGAGTACCAACAGGGGAGCATACCTACGGATGCCATAGGAAAGTACTTCGAGAACATCGGAGAGTGACTGCATGCGCCCTGACATCATGCCGAAGGTAATGCTGACCAAAGTGAGACCGAAGGCGACGATGGGGATGATGCTACGGCTGAAGGGCGATGGGAAAAGAGAGCCTGACGCCGACAACAGAACGGCATGCGGCACGACGGTGAGCAGGAGGATGGCAGCGACATAGGCCACCAACAACACCAGCGACACACGGAAAGCAGTACGGTCGCGATAAGACAGAATACGGGAACGGTCTTCGTGCCACAGCGAGGTCAGACCCGAACGCAGAAAAGCACCCACAGCCATCATCGACAGCAGGAGCCACGCCAACAGAGGCGAGGCCACCATGCGGGCGAAATCACCCACAAACCAACGTACGCCCTCGCCGGAGAGCAGGGAGCGCACTCCTTCGACGCCTGCCGCGGAGAGGATCCACGAGAGGAGGATCAGGGCCAACTCGGCGATGAGGAGGGAAAAGAGAATCACCCCCAGTCCCCGTACAGATTCAGTCTTCATCGGCTACGAGATTGTCGATATCGATGATGTGGAGTTGCAGGGCACGGACCACCAGACGGGTGGCGTTGACATTGCCCACAGCATCGGGGAACAACTTACGGATGAGGTCGTTCTGACGCTTCTCCAGACTCTTCACACCGAAGGGCATGCCCCGCAGACCGGTGATCTGTTCCTTGGTATAGCCGAGGGCCAGGTGACGGAGGAAACGCTCGTCGTACTCGTCGATCTCGTAGTTGACAAGGGCCTCCTGCTTCGCCAGTTGTCCGCTGACGGCATACTTGAAGCGCTCCACAATCTTCTCAAGGATGGGTTCGTTGAACACAAGCGTCTTGCCTTCCATCACGGCATTCACATCGCCACGCGTCAACAGTTCACCCGTCTTGAGGATGATACCGTCGGCACCGGCATCGAGCACATCCACCCAGAGTTTCTCATTCAGGATCTCACCCGTGAAGATGAGTACCTTGATGTCGGGATGCATCTCTTTCGTGCTGCGGCAGATCTCGACACCCACCGTGGTGGAACCGCCCAGACCCAGGTCGAGCAACAGGAGGTCGGGCTTCTGCTGCTTGAGGAGTTTCCAGTAGGCCGCCTCACAATCAGCCGTGCCAATCACTTCCGCCTCGGGGATGTCGTTGCGGATGATTCCTAACGTGCCTTTGAGTTCGAGGGGCACATCCTCGACGATAATCACTTTGAAGTTCTGCATACGTTCGGTAATATTATTCTGATGTTCGTTGTTCCATTGTCGTTCTCTGCCCAGATGCCACACATCCGACGGTTGGTAGCCTCGCCATGATCACGTACGATCTGACGGCAGAGCAGATAGGGGATGTGTGACGAAGAGGTGGGATTGAAGAGGTTCTGCGCTTCCTCGTCGGTGAGATGCAGTTGCGGCATGGGTACGATAACCTCCACATACTTGTCGTCCTTGGGCGTGATCTGCCACTCCGCGCTACCCTGCTTGCGCAGGATCTCGGCAAGGTAGGCTATCAGGTTCTTGTCGCCCAGGATACCGTTGTCGAGCGGTTTGACATGCAGGTGTACACCCTCGATCTGGTGCATGGCCTGCTGCGAGAGGATACCGTAAAGGTCGCGGTAGTAGTCGACCACCTCGGAGAGCGACGACATGTCGCCCTGATCCAACAGTTGCTGGATGCGCGAGGGATAATACATCGTCTCGTGCTTCAGGGTGGAGAGACAGTTGTCGAGCACCGCATTCGCCACGTGGAGGTTGTTGTTCTCCAGTTCCGCCCGCCGTAACTCATCGTCGGCCATCTCCAGACTCGACTGCTGCTCACGCTCCACAAAGAACCGTTCGTAGAGACGGTGACGATAGTAAAGCAGATAGTAGGCCGGCAGGATGGCCAGGAGTACCAGCACAAGCAGGATGATGCCGATGCGCTTGTTGCTCTGCGACTGTTGCATGGTACGACAGTAGTCGGCCAACGTATTGTCGGCAGACATCTCCTTATAGAGTTGCGTGTAAATCTTGTTATTATAGGAATAGGTCTGCCACTGGTGCAAGGCCAGGGCGGCCACGGCACTCTCATTACGCATGTCGAGAATGACGTTGTAGTTGACATCTAACGAGTCGTGGAACCACTGTATCTCGGGAGCCACCAACGAGGGGTTACCCAACTGCAGCAACAGGAGATCGCCGTTGGGATAAAGGTGTCTGTAGTAACTGTTGAGATAATAACGGCAGGAGTCGGCAAACTGTAGGGTGCGCTCGTAGGTGCCGTTGATATTGGAGAAATAGGCAGAATCGGCAAAGACACTAGCGCGACTCAGGTCGTCGGCAGGCTGGGCAGAAGAAGTGAAAAGTGAAAAGTGAAAAGTGAAAAGTAAGAGCAGGGTGCGGAGGAGACCTTTGGGCAGACGGAAGAAGAAGCGCGAGCCTTTGCCCTGTTCGCTCTCTGCCGCAATGGAACAGACAGAGAATATCTGTGATATCTTACGGTATTTCTCGATGATACCCTTGCAGTTCAACAGACCGAAGCCGTGACCTCCCGTACCCGTGTCGCGGATGGGTTTGGGATCGAAGAGATGCTGTAACTGTTCCTCGGTCATGCCTTCACCCGTATCCTTGACGGAGATCTCCACATAGTCGGCAGTCTCCTGCGCCGACAAGGATACCTGTCCTCCTTCTGGTGTGAATTTACGGGCATTATCGGCCAGCGTGTTGAGCATGAAGAGCGTCAGCACACGGTCGGCCTTCACCAGAGCCTCCGTAGGTTCCACATCCAGTCCGATGCCCTTCATCCCAAAACTCTTCCGACCCTTCGCCACCATGTCGAAGAGGGGCTGCAGGGGGAAGGTCTCTATCTTCAGGTTCAGTTCACCCTGACGCAGTTGGATCCAGTGGGTCAGGATGTCGTTATAGTCGTTGATCTGACTGGTCAATTCCCGGATATAACCCTCGTCACGGCCCTTGTGTACGCAGTAGATGATACGGTCGATGAAGGGGGTGATGCTATTGACGAGGGAGACCTTGGCCCGCTGCTCGAGGTTACGTCGTTCGTTGTTCTCCACACGGAGCCGTTCCATCGCCACATCATCCTGACGCTGCTCCAAGATCTCGTCGAGTTGGTTGTACTTCTTCTGTTTTTTGTTCAGATGATTGAAGAGCCACAATGAGAAGAGCAGGAGCACGATGGCAATGCCGACGGCAATGAGCATCCAGTTGAGTTGGGTGGCGGTGGCCTCCAACTGACTGGCACGGGCCTCCAACTGACGGTCCTGTCGGGTATCGGTCATCAGGTCGATGTAGACATTACGGTTCATGTCGCTCTGCGGCTTGTCGTCCATCGCAGAATAAGCCACACTCAACTGTTCACGGATACTCGCCACCAGGTCGGGAGCCTGATTGATAATGGTATCGGAGAGCGCCTGTTCCAGATTGAAGAGCGTCGACGGGTAGTCGCCAATCTGTCGGAAACAGGAAGCCAGCGTACGATAGGCACCTGCTATCTGATAGACATCACCATACTCCATGAAAAGAGAAAGGGCACTCTCGGCCAACCAGCCGGAGAGCATCTCCTCCTCCACCCCCTCGGGGTTGATGAATTTCATGGCGGGGAGGTTATCGGCGATGAGTTGTCGACGGTAGTCTTCGTCCATCAGGTGTTCTGACAGGGCCTCCAACGCCTGGGCGGCAAAGTAAGGCATGTCTGCCCGACGGGCCGTCAGGAAACAACGCATGAGGGCATCGAACTCCTGTTGGTTGATGTCTTGCTGGGTGCCCTCGGTGATGATGCCGCCCGCACCGATGTTATAGAGGTAGTTCAGATACTGGGCGGTGTCGCGCTGTATCTCATTGGGGTCTATCTGTTCCAAAGCCTGGATGGACTGTCGCTCCAGACCTACGTAATAATAATAGGTGGAGTTGACGATGGCATATTCTGTCTCGGCATAGCGCAAGACACCCAGATCGCGTTCGGACAACAGGTCGCGTTCTTCGTTGATGCGACGCAGGGCACCATCGGCCAACTCACGGTATTCATAGAACGCACGGTTGTTGGAACGACGTTGACAGAGACGCATCTGCTGCACATACGACACAAGGCGTTGTACTTGATTGTCAGTGATTTCCGGAATATTACTCAAGCGTTTCTCCGCCTCGTCATACTGCATCCGTACGATGTTGACAAAGGCCAGATGATTCAAGGCCTCTGCCCTGCCCTTGTCGTAATGTACGGAACGGTCGTAGGCCTGCTGGGCATAATGCTCCGTGGAGTCGAGGTTACGATAATGATAGGCATACGACAGACTATTCAGCCTGTCCACATCCTGTTTGTCAGGCTGTGAACAGGCTGAGAAAAGAAGTGTAATCAGTATGATGGATACGAGCCTCATGCACGTGCCTTGGCGATATAGCCGAGAGCCTCGCGGCACTTGTCAGTGACATACTGCCAGTCGCCGGCCTTGACCTTATCCGAGGGGAAGAGTTTGGAACCCATACCCACACAGTAGACACCGGCCTTGAACCAGTTGGTCAGGTTTTCTTCATCGGGAGAGACACCGCCAGTAACCATGATCTTCGACCAGGGCATCGGTGCCTTCAGACCTTTGACCATGTTCGGTCCCACCACGTCGCCAGGGAAGACTTTCGTCAGGTCGCAACCCAACTCCTGGGCCTTACCAATCTCACTGACGGTCATACAACCCGGGCAGTAAGGCACCAAACGACGGTTACAGACAGGGGCGATATCGGGATTGAACAACGGTCCCACCACAAAATTCGCACCCAACTGGAGATACATTGCGGCTGTAGGGGCATCGACGACAGAGCCAATGCCTAATGCCAACTCTGGACATTCCTTGTCGGCCCATTTCACCAGTTCGCCGAACACCTCTTGGGCGAAATCGCCACGATTGGTAAACTCAAAGGCACGAACACCACCCTCGTAGCAGGCCTTCACGACCTGCTTACAGGTTTCTAAATCCTTATGGTAGAAGACGGGCACCATACCGGTGTCGCCAATCTTCTTCATCACTGCGATTTTATCAAACTTTGCCATATCATTATCTCTGTACGCGACCGCTGGCGTTACCGCCGGCAAGAGCCTCCACTTCCTCAATACTAACCTGGTTGAAGTCACCATTGATGGTGTGCTTCAGGGCTGATGCAGCCACAGCGAACTCCAAAGCCTCGCCCTGAGTCTGCTTCGTCAGCAGACCATGAATCAGACCACCGGAGAAAGAGTCGCCACCACCCACACGGTCGATGATGGGATTGATCTCGTAACGCTTCGACTGATAGAACTCCTTACCATCATAGATAAGAGCCTTCCAGCCATTAAACGTGGCGCTGTAACTCTCGCGGAGTGTAGAGACGACATACTTGAAACCGAACTCCTGCATCATCTGCTTGAAGATGCCCTCGTAGCCGGCAGCATCGGTCTTGCCTCCCTCTACGTCGGCATCGGGCTTGAAACCGAGACAGAGTTCGGCATCCTCCTCATTACCGATACAGACATCGACATACTGCATCAACGGTCGCATGATGGAGATGGCCTTCTCGCTGGTCCAGAGTTTCTTACGGAAGTTCAGGTCGACACTGACGGTCACGCCATGACGCTTTGCAGCCTCACAGGCCAGTTTCGTCAGTTCTGCAGCCTTGTCGCTGATGGCGGGGGTGATACCGCTCCAGTGGAACCACGCAGCCCCCTCCATGATTTGATCGAAATCGAAATCGGCAGACGTAGCCTCTGCAATTGCAGAATGTGCACGGTCGTAAATCACCTTCGAAGGACGCATGGAGGCACCCGTCTCAGCATAATAGAGTCCGATACGGTCACCACCACGGGTGATATAGTCTGTCTTCACACCAAAGCGACGCAGCGCATTCACGGCAATCTGACCGATCTCATGCTTCGGCAGTTTGGTGACATAATAAGCCTCATGACCATAGTTGGCCAATGAGACTGCCACGTTGGCCTCACCGCCACCGGGGATGATACGGAATGATTCACTCTGGATGAAACGGTCGTTTCCTTGCGGAGACAGGCGGAGCATAATCTCGCCCAATGTTACAATTTTAGCCATTGTTTCTTATTATTTTGATTAATCATTATTTCATTTGCGCTACAAAGGTACACTTTTTGTTCGAAACCACCAAATAATACATCATGAAATTTGGTGGTATGAAAAAAAAGGCGTACCTTTGCACACGGCAACATAAATTCATCAATCATGGCAAAGGAGAACATCAGGATCAAGGATATTGCCGAACGTGCTGGCGTGTCGGTGGGAACGGTAGACCGTGTGCTGCACAACCGTCCAAACGTGTCGAAAGTAGCCCTCGAAAAAGTGAACAAGGCATTGGAAGAGATGGACTACAAACCCAACGTCTATGCCTCTGCCCTCGCCTACAACAAGAAATACACATTCTATATCGTGCTGCCCAAGCATGAACAGGAGGCCTATTGGGACGAGATCGAGGAAGGCGCACAGGCCTGTACGGACTTCCGTCGTGACTTCGGTATCACCTTGAAGTACATGTACTACGAACGTTTCAACAATGCAGCCTTCACCAGGATGGTACGAGAATTCCTCACCGAGAAGTTCGATGGTGTCATCATCGTGCCTACCACACTGGAACAGACTGGACGCTTTACGGAAAAATTGATAGACAAAGGCATCCCATACGTATTGCTCGACTCCTACATGCCTGACCTGAAGCCCCTGGCCTTCTTCGGACAGGATTCCTTCGCCAGCGGCTACTTCGCCGCCCGTATGCTGATGCTCATTGCCAATAAGGAAAAGGAGATTGCACTTGTGAAACAGACCCGCGACGGTAAGGTGGGTTCTAAGCAACAGGCCAACCGCGAGACGGGATTCCGTCATTATATGGTGGATCATTTCCCTGATGTGAAGATTACCGAGGTGGATCTCCCGCTCGACGAGGAACGCAAGGAATATAATTCCATCTTAGAGAAGTTCTTCAACACCCATCCACAGGTACACCATTGTATCACCTTTAATTCCAAGGCACACATCGTGGGTGAATTCCTGCAGAAGAGCAACCGGCGTAACATTCAGATCATGGGCTACGACATGGTGCCGAAGAACGAGGAATGTATCCGACAGGGAAGCATCTCGTTCCTCATTGCCCAGCACGCCTTCCAGCAGGGCTATGCCAGCGTGGATGCCCTCTTCAATGCCATCGTACTGAAACGGGAAGTGAACCCCGTGAACTACATGCCCATTGAGATCCTGACAAAGGAGAATGTAGACTTCTACAGACGAACCGCCATATAAACGATGGAACTGACAACCTTTTTGAAGATCAATCCTGCCGATTCGGTAGTGGTTTGCCTGTCTGCGAAGCAGAAAGGAGACATCATCGAGGTGGACGGACTAAAAATCACCATTCACCAAGACACCCCTGCCGGACATAAGATTCTCATCAAGGATGTGACAAAAGGTGAGAACATCATCAAATACGGCTATCCCATCGGTCACGCCCAACAAAACCTGAAAGCAGGTGACTGGGTAAACGAAAACAACCTAAAGACCAATCTCTCAGGCACACTCGAATACACATACAATCCTATCGGTGAAGAGCTTAAGATCGCCAATGAGGGAAAGACATTTCTGGGCTATCAGCGGAAGAACGGCGACGTGGGGATCCGTAATGAGATATGGATCGTGCCTACCGTTGGCTGCGTGAACGGCATCGCCGAGAAGTTAGCAGAGAAACTGCGACAGGAAACCAACGATCAGGGGATCGATGCCATCTATGCCTGGCACCATAACTATGGCTGTTCGCAACTCTCCGGTGACCACGAGAATACCCGTAAGATACTCCGTGACATCTGTCTGCACCCCAATGCCGGTGCCGTACTTGTGTTGAGTCTGGGCTGTGAGAACAACCAGCCCGATGACTTCATGGCGATGTTGGGCGACTTTGACAAAAGGCGCATCCGTCTGTTGGTGACGCAAAAGGTGGAAGGAGACGAAATCGAAGAAGGCATGCACATCCTGCGTGAACTCTATGAGATTGCCAAAAAAGACCATCGCGAAGAAGTGCCTGTGTCGGAACTGCGGATTGGTCTGAAATGCGGTGGTTCCGACGGTTTCTCCGGCATCACCGCCAACCCGTTGGTAGGAGCATTCTCCGACTGGTTGGTGGCTCAGGGCGGCACATCGGTACTGACAGAAGTACCGGAGATGTTTGGTGCAGAGACGATCCTGATGAACCGCTGTCGCACGGAGGGACTCTTCAAACAGACGGTCTCGATGATCAACAACTTCAAGGACTATTTCCTCTCGCATGGGGAACCTGTCGGTGAGAATCCATCACCAGGCAACAAAGCCGGAGGAATCTCCACACTCGAAGACAAAGCATTGGGCTGTGTCCAGAAGTGTGGCAAGGCACCCGTCAATGGTGTGATGGAATACGGCGACCGCCTGCAGCATAAAGGCCTGAACCTCTTGTCGGCCCCTGGCAACGACCTCGTGGCAGCAACGGCTCTCGCCGCTTGCGGTTGTCATCTGGTACTCTTCACCACTGGCCGTGGCACACCTTTCGGTACCTTCATCCCTACCATGAAGATTGCCACAAACCCCACATTGGCAAACAATAAACCCAAGTGGGTGGACTTCTCGGCAGGACCATTACTGGAAGGACGTACCATGCAGGAACTGTTGCCGGCATTCATCGACAAGGTAATTGCCATCGCCAACGGACAACCCACCAGAAACGAGGAAAATGACTATCGTGAAATATCCATCTTCAAAAATGGCGTAACATTATAAAGGTGAAAAAGGGACTCATCGCATTGTCACCACTGGGGGTGTTCATCATCCTGTATCTGGTCACCAGCATCATTGCCGGCGACTTCTATAAGGTACCCATCACCGTTGCCTTTATGGTGTCGAGCATCTATGCCATCCTTATTCATCGGGGACGCCCCTTAAAGGAACGCATCGACACTTTCAGTCGTGGTGCCGCCACAGGACAGATGATGCTGATGATCTGGATCTTTGTGCTTGCAGGCGCCTTTGCGAACTCCGCGAAGGTGATGGGCAGCATCGATGCCACCGTCAACCTGACATTGGTCTGTCTACCGCCACAGATGCTGTTGGCTGGCCTCTTCGTCGCCGCCTGTTTCATTTCCTTATCCATCGGCACATCGGTAGGAACCATCGTGGCGCTGACCCCCATTGCGGCAGGCGTGGCTCAACAGACAGGAACAGACATCGCCATGATGACTGCCGTCGTCGTAGGAGGCTCATTCTTCGGAGACAACCTTTCTTTCATCTCAGACACGACGATTGTGGCCACCTCCACCCAAGGATGTCGACTGAGTGATAAGTTCCGGGTTAATTCCTTCATTGTGGCACCTGCCGCCCTCGTGGTCTGTATCATCTATTTCCTGATGGGTGCAGAGGTTCAAGCACCCCAGCAGATCGGCAGTGTACAGTGGATAAAGGTCATCCCCTACCTCGCCGTCCTTATCACTGCTATCTTCGGCATGAACGTGATGGCAGTGCTGACACTGGGCATTCTGTTGACCGGTATCATTGGACTGTTGACAGGCGCCTTCGACATCTTCGGATGGATGAAGGCCATGGGCGACGGTATCATCGGCATGGGTGAACTGATCATCATCACCATGATGGCGGGAGGCATGCTGGAACTCATCAAACAACAAGGCGGCATCGACTTCATCATTGAACGGATGACCCGTCATATTCGTGGTAAACGGGGTGCAGAACTCAGCATCGGTACACTGGTAGCACTGGTGGATGTCTGTACGGCTAACAATACCGTTGCCATCATCACCGTGGGAGGCATTGCCAAACAGATTGGCGACAGATATGGCGTAGACAACAAAAAGGCAGCCTCCATCCTCGATACCTTCTCCTGCTTCGTACAAGGACTCATCCCGTACGGTGCCCAACTGCTCATGGCGGCAGGTCTGGCAATGCTGAACCCCGTCAGTATCATACCCTATTTATATTATCCCTTTGCCATTGGCATCGCAGCCGTATTATCCATTCTATTCAGATATCCCAGAAGATACTCATGAACATCATCCAACGTAATTTCTTCCGTCTGATCCGCATCGGGGCCTTCGAACAGAAAGAACAGGTCGAGCCCATGTCGGTCTATAAGTGGGGACAACTCTATCAGTTGGCTGTCATGCATGACGTGGCAGGATTCGTCTATGAAGGTCTGCAACGCAGCAAAGACCAGTTCTTCCTCCATCTGACAGACAAACAATGGAAACAATGGGAAAAGACTATCCAAGAGATACGTAAGAAAGTGCGCAACGCTGAAGAGGAACCCGACGAGTTCCTGCGGGCAGACCATCTGACAAATCCCCTGCTGAACAAAAAACTCCAGACCATCCTTGACGACGAACAATCGGATACCCGCACCCGTCAGGTACTGCTTACCATCATCCGTGTGTCGCGACATATCCTGAACGAGGGTGTACCTCTCCGACAACTTGTGGAACTGGGTATTTGTCTCCGTTCAGAAGGGCACCATGCCGACTTTACTGCATTGGGGAAATGGCTCAAGACACTCCAACTCCAACAAGTGGCAAAGTTGGAGGCCTCACTGCTCATAGAATTGTTGGGATTCGAAAAAGAAGAAATTGTCTTTGCAGGTGGTAAACGCGACAAAAACGTGGAACAGGTGGCACAGGAACTCATCGAGTTTACCAATACCCGCGCCAGAGATTTCTATTTCTCACAGGATGCCGGCAACATCTTCGTGCATACAAGTAACGGAAGTGCCATGCTCGGGCATATACACCGTTCCGCACGATACTTCCGTTATTTCCCTTCAGAAACACTGACAAACTTCTTCGCGTCGTTTGCCCATTCCCTCTCGCATATTGAAGAGTAAGCGCTATTGCTTCTTCACAGGCTGAGTCGACTGGGCTGGCTTTGTCGCGGGCTGAGCAGACTTAGGCTGAGTGGACTTTGCCGCAGGCTGAGCAGGCTTTGACGCTGGCTGCGCAGGTTTTGTCGCAGGCTGGACAGGCTGAGCCGTCTTGGCTTCTGCAGCCTTCTGAGCCTTCATAATGGAATCCTGCTGGGCCTGACGACGCTTTTCCTCTGCCTCCGTCCTGATACGGTCGTAGGCATTGGCAGCCTCATCATAATAGGCGCCTTGCTGATGACCGTCCATATACTTCTGGTAGGCATCCATCGTATCTTCCAACTTTGCTGCCTCGAAGTCAAGCGAATCGATGATCAGACGAGCCTCAGGCACATGAATATTTTCTGGGTTACGATCCATAAACAACTGAAGGGCTGCCTTCGACTGGGTGGCAAGGGCATTCTGCCAATCACGGTCCACCTTCTTCAGAATCTCCAGATGCGCCTTAATGGAATCGCGATGAGCCACAGAGGCGTCGATATACATATCGAGGAAGTTCTGCAAGACGGCAGGCTCCGTACTCATCATAGCATTCTCATAGGCACGCATCTCGTTCTCCTGCTGCGACTTCTGATAGAAATAAATACCCAGGAACACAATGATCAGGGCGATGACGAAACCGACAACAATGGATGACCACAGAATCTTATGTCCCTTTCTTTTCTTGGATTCCTCCGGCTGAGGAATCTCTGGAATCTCAGGTGTCAGACCGTACAGCTGCGAAGCCACTCCCTGCTCTTCAGCAGGCTCGCTGGCCGATGCATTAATGGTACAATGGCAGTTCGGACACTCACGATCGTCCTTGAAGATATACTCTCCACAGTCAGGACAACGGGTGATATGTCCTGCAATATCTATCCCACAGGAGGGACATGTTTTGGCGCGGTCGCTAACTTGATGACCACATTCCGGACACTTGATAATCATATACCTATTTTTATTTTTTAATGTCGAAATCGAATTTCACGAAGACTGTGGTCGCCCATGAAGCGTGACTTATCTACATAACCGTTCACGCCAATGATGCGACCCTTTCCTGTGTACTGCCACATCGTGATGTCACGACCATCGGCCAGCACTGGTTCCTCATCCTGATACATGGCAATCATCAACTGGTAGTCGTCGAGTTGACCCACCAGATGCCAATTGTAGAAGTTGCGGAACGTATAGACCAACGGCTTCTGATGGTACGCCCGTTCTATCATTCGAAGGAATGTCTTCAGTGAGTCACAGAACTGTCCCTCTGGCATATTACCCGTCGTCTCTACATCGATCATCGGAATCAGGTCCTGCTCTCCGGGCAGACACTGCGTGGTGAAGTTCTGCAGTTGCAGATGCAACGGAGTCTTGGGACGGAAGAAATGATAGGAGCCCACCTTCAGTCCGTAACGGTGAGCCAGTTCAATGTTTCGCTCATAGCGTGAATCGATGCGGTCTCCTCCTTCCGTGGCCTTCAGATAGACATATGCCATCTTCGTATTTCCGCCGACAGTCTCCCAAAACACCTCTCCCTGATAGTGCGAGAGGTCAATCCCGTGCACATGTTCACAGGTATCTTCACACATGATATAGGGATCACTGTCCTCCTGATTCACAATAGGCCGTGGCCTGACGGCAACGGACTTTCTCCTCGCAGGCTTCCTCGCTGTCCGCTTTGCAGTCTTCTTCGTCGACTTCTTCGCCGTTGTCTTTTTCCTGCTTTTCACCACTTTGGTGGTCTTGGGACGCTTACGTCCGTTATTCTTTTTTGCACGCTGGGCATAGGCATCCCCCACAGCGATGGCGAGGATGCAAACCAGCAAAAATATGATGATTCTCTTCATTATTTTCCAAATTTGATGCGCAAAGTTACTAAAAAAAGAATAAAAAACGATGAATTGGGATTATTTTTGTATCTTTGCACCCAAATTATTGAGATATATGAAGAAAATACTTTATGCAATCATTGCATTGGCAGTGCTCACCGCCTGCAAGAAGGATGAAGAAGAAACTGAAGTGAAAGCCGGTCGCACGGTGCTCGTCTATATCGCCGCGGAAAACAATCTCGGATACGAAGAATATATTGGCAAAAAATACCGTAATGCCTACGATGATATCCAAGAGATGAAAGAAGGCGTGAAGACCATGGGTAACAACCATCTGGTAGTATATGTGGACAAGCCCAACGACCCTGATCCGGAATTCAGCCGTCCCATCCCATACATGCTCCACTTCTACAAAGGTGAACTGAAGGACTCCATTCAGATGGAGGAATCGCTGACCAGCGATCCTGCCATCTTTGAAAATGTCATCCGGACAGCCTTCACCAAATACCCTGCCGACAGTTATGGACTGGTACTCTGGGGGCACGGCTCAGGCTGGCTTATCGAAAATGACTCGGTGAAATACAATGCCAGAAAGAAAGCATACGGCGGCGACACGGGCAACAACTCATACGACACTCCAGGAAAATCATGGATGAACATACCGTCAATGGCCAAAGCATTGTCGAGGTTGCCGCATCTGGATTTCATCTTCTGCGACTGCTGTAATATGATGTGCCTAGAGGTGGCTTATGAACTGCGCCATGCAACAGACTACATAATCGGCTCACCCGCCGAGATTCCCAGTTGCGGCGCACCCTACCAGACGGTGGTACCGGCAATGTTCGAAACCAACACCTTAATCAACGACGTTCCGAAGTATGCAACATCTATCGTCGACAAGTACTATATCCAGCGCGCCGGCGGTTATGACGTGCCGCTCTCAGTGATAAGGACCAGTGAGATGGAAAATATGGCCAGTGCGACAAAGACAGTGCTGAAAGCCATCAAGCCTAATATTGGTGACGATGTCCCCAACATGACCGACTTGATACATTATTATTTTGACTACAAATACTACGACGCCAACGACTTCATACTGAAATATGCTACCACAGACGACTATAACGCATGGAAGAAGGCGCTCGACAAGGCCGTCATCTACAAGAAGATGGCAACAATGTGGATGACCAACAAGTCATGGAGTGGTTACTATTACGGCTTTACCGTAACAGAGGAGAAATACGGCGGCGTTAGCATGCACGTGCCGCAGAGTTGGACGAATCAAGACAAGTATAGCCGCGAGATCAAGCAATTGCAATGGTACTACGCTGCAGGATATAATGAGATCGGCTGGTGATTTCGCCCTAGGATATCCCAGGTCTGCCTAGGTCTTCCTAGGATTGCTTGGGATGAACAATGACCTTGATCTTTGAGATGCGGTGCTCGTCGAGTTCCGTCACTTCGAAAGTGAAGTTTTCAAAATCAATACGCTCATGCAGTTCAGGGAAATCGCCCTTGATTTCCAAGAGCAGACCGGCCAACGAGTCGGCATCGCCTTCCACTTCCTCAAACGTATCATCGTCGAGATCCATAATCTTAAAGAAGTCAGAGAGCAGTGTCTTGCCCTCAAAGACGTAAGTATTGGCATTGATGCGGACATAACTCTTCTCCTCCTCATCGTACTCGTCATTGATCTCACCCACAATCTCCTCTAAGATATCCTCCAGGGTAATGATACCACTGGTGCCGCCAAATTCATCAACCACGATAGCGATGTGTACCTTATTTTCCTGGAACTCACGCAGTAAATCGTCGATTTTCTTCGTTTCAGGCACGAAATAGGGAGGACGGATCAATGACTGCCAACGGAAATTGGCGGGCTTTGACAGGTGCGGCAGCAGATCTTTGATATACAGGATGCCACGCACGTTATCGATAGAATCCTGATAGACAGGAATACGGGAATAATTATTCTCGACGATGCACTTGATGACATCAGGGAACTTACTCCGGAAATCAAGATCTACCACATCCTGACGACTCGTCATCACCTCCTTGGCAGTCTCATCGCCGAAGCGGACAATACCCTCCAACATATTCTTCTCTTCCTTCAACTCGTCTTCGTCAGTCAGTTCAAGGGCCTGTTCGAGATCGTCTACGCTAAGTACATGGCTCTCTTTCTGTACCACCTTTGATGCCCAGATGCCTGAGCGAATCAATACGGATGCTACAGGATAGAACAACTTCCTTAGGACGGTGATTCCTCCACAGAAATGACGGCACATGGCCAACGCATGCTGTCCGCAATATACTTTGGGAATAATCTCTCCGAAAAGCAAGAGCAGGAAGGTCAGAAGGACGGTGATAACCAGAAACTCCAACCACCAGGCGGACTGTCCGAAATCGATGAGGTGTTCGATGAAATAGGTGCTGAGCATGATGATGGCTACATTCACCAGATTATTGGTAATCAAGATGGTGGCCAGTGTCCGCTCGGAATCCTCGCCCAAGGCGAGAATCTGTTTGTCACGTTCGCTGTTGCTTTCTTCCAGTTCGTTCAAATCGTTGGGGGATAATGAGAAAAAGGCGATCTCCGAACCAGAGGCAAAGCCAGAAAAGACAAGGAGTAAAACTGCAAGAATACCTGCAAAGATGGCTCCCATGGAGGGAGCCATGATTGTTACTTCACTAAATATTTGTTGAAGATAGTCCATTTTCAGAAATTAGAATGGAAGCCCCTCACCTGACTCCACCGGTGCTTCAGACTGAAGGGCAGAATCACTGGGGACAGGTTCACTGGCCATCTCCGGCTGACTTGTCGGCGTATTGGCCTTGGGTGTTAGCATTTCCATGTTGTCGGCCCAGATTTCTGTCGCATAGCGGCGCTGTCCTTGTTTGTCGTCATAGGTGGTATAGCGGATACGTCCCTCAATATAGAGTTTGTCGCCTTTGTGGACATATTTCTCAACGACTTCAGCCAGTCGTCTCCACAGGATGACATTGTGCCAGTCCGTATGTTCCGGCACCTGGGTACCGTTCTGCAGTGTATAACCACGCTCCGTAGTAGCCAGACGCAAACGGGCTACTGCCACACCCTGATCCACATAGCGCACTTCGGGCTCCTGCCCTACATTGCCAATAAGCATTACTTTGTTCATAGATATAAAATTTAAAAGGTTTATAAAATACTACTTGGCCATACCAAGATAGCGGAACTTGAAGTTCTTTCCTTTTGCCGACGGGAACTGACTACGGGCATCCACCCGTTCACGCAGATAATCCACAATACGATTGTAGCAGTCCATACCAGACTCAGCCTTCACATCGGCCACAAACTGAGTGTCGCGATACTGGAACTTACCGGTACCAGGTACCAGAAGGACACGCTTGAAATCGATGGCACCTTCATACCATCCTGGTCTTATCTCGTTCAGACGCACCAAGGCCGGGGCTGCTGCCTTCGACGCTGGCTGCGCAATGGCATGAACAGCCTTCTTTTCCTTAAAATCTTGCATCGTTTCTGCTTCTGTCTTAATCACAATGAAATACACGCGTGGACGAACCTTGTAGCGTTTGGGATAGAATACATCACTTTCAGCGTACTCGCGGATATCAGCCTCGAGTACGGGGTTCATACCTACTTCGTCTATATCTCTCAAGAATTCTATTGCTTCGTCAACACTCTTTACCAGCGTTTCACGATCGAAATACCTTAAATATAAATTCATTTGTATGAGAAAAAGTTGTTTTCCTTAATAAAAAAGAGCGGAAAACGGGACTCGGACCCGCGACCCCAACCTTGGCAAGGTTGTGCTCTACCAACTGAGCTATTTCCGCCTGTCTGCGACAGTCGAGATTTTCGGCGGCGCCTCGGCATAAAAACGCGTTTTTCTGCACTCGGTTTGCACGAAAATTCCGCATGTGAAGAGGAGGAGACTCGAACTCCCACGTCGCAATTGACACTACCCCCTCAAAGTAGCGCGTCTACCAATTCCGCCACCTCTCCAACAAAATAAATACTGAAAAAAAAGAGTGCCCAGAACAGGACTCGAACCTGCACGCCTCGCGGCACACGCACCTGAAACGTGCGCGTCTACCAATTCCGCCACCTGGGCATTTTAACATCTGGTCCATTACCAGGATGTCTCTTTTTTGTTCAATAAATGGAGCGGAAAACGGGACTCGGACCCGCGACCCCAACCTTGGCAAGGTTGTGCTCTACCAACTGAGCTATTTCCGC
>Ga0247609_10000292_pt1 | contig 72312 bp, 90 predicted proteins | sample 172DNAGHGlowgp2_FD_193487 | JGI IMG/M metagenome (GOLD analysis project Ga0247609, IMG submission 193487) | Sheep rumen microbial communities from Palmerston North, Manawatu-Wanganui, New Zealand - 1728 DNA GHGlow gp2 | ecosystem: Host-associated > Mammals > Digestive system > Stomach > Rumen ...
GGCGGTGAACAGCCGCAGGCCCCCGAGAAACCCGCAGAGCCAAAGCAGCCGGAACAGCAGCCGAAGCACGAGACTCCGAAACCTCCGAAAGAGGAAGAAGAGCTCAAAAAGCAGCTGACGAAGAAGACAGAAGGCAATTCCCCCGATGCGGCCCCTGAGGCGACAAAGCTTCCGAAGGATATGGACTTCTCTGATGAGGTCAACAAAGACGCTGAAAACGAGATTTCCGAAGAGCCGAAGGAAGAGATTGTGCAAAAGCCCGAGCCGCGCAAGCAGGAAAACGTGTGGGACAAGCTGGAAGTCAAGGACACCGAAGACGAGAAGCCGATGGGCGGCGTCGGAGTCCTGATCATTCAGGGAAACAAGATCCTGACCGGTACCAGAATCGCCGGTGACGCTGGCGGCTATGGCCTGCTTGGCGGTCCGGGCGGTCACATCGAGTACATGGAGACTCCGGAAGAAGCAGCCTGCCGGGAGACGGAAGAAGAGTTCGGAATTCGACCGATTGACCTGAAGGAAATCGGGACCATCGGCGACGATGACGACTCTGTCAAGGTATCTCACATCTTCACAGCGACGATGTACTCCGGAATCCCGCAGTGCGACGACGTGGAGATGAGAGAAGCGGTCTGGCACGACCTTGCCGACCTGACGAACATGCAAGGCCTGCTGTTCAAGCCGTTTGCCGACAGCCTTAATATCCTCCTTGAAGAAATCTATCGTGAGGATGAGAAAGGCGAGCCGGTCTGCATCTCTGCTGAGGAAGCAGTCAAACAGATTTGATGTTATAAAGCATTGACAGTGTACTAATTTTAGTGTATAATACAGTTGGATTGCGAGGGGTAGAATGCTGAGCAAACAAGGCGAGCGGCAGCTTGATGAGATGGCCGCGATATCTGAAGAGCTTGGCGCTATCGTTCCGAACAACGGCTGGACGCCTTATGCGAGGAAGATCCTGCTGAGGCTCCAAGAACTGAGTATCAGTCTTTTTGGACAGTCTGAGGTCCGAGAGGATGCAAGCATCGGAGAGATTCTTGCGGCAAGGAAGAATACGGCCCTGCCGGATGACCTGACAGAACAGGAAAAAGCGCAGGGCTATTACTTTCGGACCGTTAACGGCAACAGTATCAAGTTCAGTTCCGAAACAGGACTCCCTGTAGATGGACAGCCGAAAGCGTTTGGCGCACAAGACCTGCAAGAGATGGTCGACAACGCTCTGGCGAGTATCGAGGCCAAGCGGGAAGGCAAAGAGCCCGAAGAGCCGGAACATAGAGACAGATACAGCAGTCCGTATCCGATGGAGCAGATTTCCGCCGAGGGCGAGAACTTCCCGTGCAAGGGGTTTTCGGAGAAAAACCTTCAAGTCCACAAGGAACAGAGGCACCCCGAACAGTACGCGAACATGACTGCCGAAGAGTATAACGAGCACGCAAAGAAACTTCTGATGAAGAAATGCGGCCCGGACATCTGGGGCTATCGCTGTTCGGATGGGAGCATCTGCCGGTTCAACAGACTCACCGGCGAGTATGCGAAAGGATATCCCGGAGGGAATATCAAAACGTGTTTCTATCCGACACGGCTGAATGCGGCGGACCCGACAGATATAGATTTGGATTTTGCGAGGAACTATTTTATGGCGAGGAAGGAAGCGGAACAGTATGATCGATAGAGAGGACTACTTCAAGCCGCACATGTGCCCGGTCTGCGGAAAGTTCGAGTTTCCGACACACGGGTCCTATGAGATCTGCGAAGAATGCGGATGGGAAGACGACGGAATGCAGGAGACCGATCCTGAGTCCGGTGGTGCCAACTGGGAAGGACTGGCAGGGTACAGAGCGCTGTATCAGGCTGGGAAACATAAGCTTCCTACCGCCGAGAGACGGGAATGGCTGATCGAAAACGGGTATCTCCAATCAAAGAATAGCTGACCTGCCATGTGTAGGAACAGTTTCTGAAGACGTTTCGCAAGAGCGAGGCGTCTTTTGCTTTTTAACGAAAGGTGGTGCGTTATGGCTGATGCTGTAGCTGAATACAGAAAGCGGAGACAGCAAAGGCTTGATGCACGCTTTCACCGCGATGCCCCAGAAGAGGAGGCAAACGGAAACAACAACACGCCGGTCAAAAGGACCGGTGGACATGGAAACACGCGCCTGCCGTTTGGCCTGTGCCAACGGTACGGTATTGATGTAGACAGTTCGTGGAGTCCGAGAGACGCATGGGATGCTTTGGCAAAGAAGGGCGTAACGCCTGATGCGGAGTTTGCCAAGCGGAACGGCGGGACGAGCTTTATCAAAACAAGAAGCGGTGCAACGTTCAAAAATCTGAGTTCGACCAAAGCGAGCAACGGAAGGTACACTCTGAGAGGTGACTTTACGGACCACACTTTGAGTGGAAGAGAGATCACCGCGCCTGATTCTGCATTCCACACGTTCCTGAACAAGGAAGAAATGTATGCCTGCCTTCAGGAACACGGGATCAGCAGGTTTAAGGACCCGGATACCGGCGAGATGGTGAACCCGAGCAAGATGAAGCTGCCAAAGACGGTTGCCAAGGTCGGAGAAACGCGGTACAAGGATCTTGTGCTTGGAACGAGATACAACAAGACCGGGCACCCTTACAGCAGACGCGGCTTCACGGTAACCGGTACGGACTTCACCGGGCACCGCACAACCTTGAAGATTTTCGAGAAGATTTCCGACGCCAAGGCCTACGCCGCCAAAATCGGCTGCAAGGAATCTGACCTGAGGACATCTCCGGATCTCAAGAAGTACGCGACGCCGAGGATCGGCTGACAATCAGAGAGGGGTACAGAATGGACGAGAAACCCGGAAGGGGTATAGATGTACTCCGAAGAAAAAGAGTCCGAAACGGGCAGGTAAGAGAGCACGGCGAGATTTCTCCGAGGCGGAGACCGACTTATCCCATCTCCGCCGAGAGAGAGTGCATGCGCGGAACCTTGGCCTATACCGAGATGGTGATTCAGACGGTGCAGCCTGCGATCAACAGTGTGATGCGGCAGTACGTGGAGCGCGGCGAGGTACGGCAGGACGCGACCGGAGAGTTTATTTCAACCGCGAGAGGACTTCGCATGGCGGCGGCTGAAAGGCTTGACCGCAAAAAGGGAGCTCTGGCAAAGCTCGAAAAGCAATATGCCAGAAGCGGAAGCATTGCCAAAAACCACTCTATCGCGGATTGGAATGATCAGGTCCGTGATGCCCTTGGCTTTGAGATCAACGTCAAGAGCTATCAAGAGGATATGGAAAGCATGGTCCAGCGCTGGATTCACGACAATGTAAGCAAGATTCAGTCGATCCCGAACGACTATCTTGCAGATGTCGAGTCGATTATCCGATGGGGCTATGAAACCAAACAGCCGAAAGTCAACGTCTACCGGAAACTGGAAAAACTGATTGGCCTGACAAAGTCCAAAGCAATGATGATTGCAAGGGACCAGTTGGGAACACTCAATTGCCAGATGACGAGATACGAACACGAGAGCGCTGGCGTCGGAAAGTATAAGTGGATCACCAAACGAGACAGCCGGGTAAGAGACAGCCACAGAGCTTTACACGGCACGGTCCACAAATGGAGCGAGCCCCCCGCTGAGTGGTACATGACGAAATCAAGAGGGATTGTGTATACCGGAAGATACTGCCACCCGGGCGAAAGCTACGGCTGTCGCTGCGTAGCGTCGCCGGTATTTGATATAGACATTGCAAAACGCTATCTGGCGAACAAATTTAAGCCTTTGTAGAGTAAGAAAAGCGTTGACACTGTACTAATATTAGTGTATAATAAAGGTGGTCGGAGAGATGGACAATTCCGTTAATCGATATAGGAACCGCAGAAAAACGAGAGTTGCCGAAAGACGGCAGACAAGGCTTGACAGCGTGGAGGCCTACAGACAGCGCAGAGAGCAGAGGCTTCAGGAGCGCTTTGACGCGAGTGCACGTCTGGCCTACGGAATTGCAAAGAGCATGGGTATCAAGACCGAGGGCATGGAGCCCAAAGAGGTCTGGGAAGCGATCCGGAAGAAAGACCCCGGCGCTGCTGAGGCGGCTGCAAAAAGCTTCGGAAACAGAGGTCCGAAAGGCAATGTGACCGGAAAAAGCGGTGAGCGCAGCAAGCAGACCTCCCGCGCGAAGTATCAGGGAAACTGGATGCCGCCCAAGGTCAAGGGCCTTGATGCCGCGACGGTGAACAACACGCTTTCCGGCTGCGATAAGGTCGGCGGACAGCATTATGCCAAGGGCACCAAGGTCGCCAATGAAAAACCGACGCTGAGAACCTTTACCACGCATGGTATGGATCACATCCAGCAGGTGGTCGAGAAGACCAATCAGGCTGCGGACGTGATTGAGCAGATTCAGGGCAATCACCGTTTTCGCGGTGCCAAGATGGACCGGAAACTGATGCTTGTGTCTGCTTGGTTTCATGACACCGGCATGGACGGCGGCGACATCAATTGGAGCAAAGACAACGGAGACGGTATCCGTGGCAATCACGGCATGAACTCCGCGATGCATATTCTTGAGCACTCTGCGGAACTTCAAAAGCTTGGCGTCAATCCGAGTCAGGCCGCGTTTATCGCCTTTGCCCACACGAAGAGTAAATCCGGAGTCAATGACCTGATGAGTCCGGAAGACTGGAAAACCGGTCTTGACAAGATCGAAACCGCCGTTAACGAGTATAATGAGCGGAACCCGAATAAGAAAATCAAGTTTGACCGCGACTCTGTGTTCGGCGGGGAACCGAACGAAGAGAACATCCGCCACATGGCTTCGCAGGTTGCGGCGGTACGTCTTGGAGACGCCAACAGAGAAGCCAACATTCCACTTCGGGCCCAGAGCGGCGGTAAGTACGACATCGACAAGATGGCAACGCCGGATCAGTGCGGGTCATGGCAGGATGAGGTCAACAACTCCAAAATCAGCATCAAGGACGACAACGGAGTGCACGACCTGAACGATGACAAGGATGGATTCATCGGGGAGCTCGGACAGGAAAGCAGAGACTTTTCCAAGAAGGTCGTTCTTGGTGAGCGGAATATGGTCAAGGTTGACACGGTCTTGCATAACGGCAGTCTTGCTTTGAGCGTGTCACTCCGAGGCGGAAACGATGTTCCGCACTGCACGGTGGAGGCGCTTCTGGAACGCTGCGGCGAACTGAATACCATCAATGGTATTCCGAGAAGCATGCAGATCAAGATGACCGGAGTCAAGAGCGCGAATGACATGAATCCGAACGCCACGGGAGCCTATGACGACATGTGGAAACGGATTGAGACCGAGGTTGACAAGAAGACCGGAAAGCCGAAGTACGGCGGCATTGACGCCCTGACGCTTGTTTGCGAAGATGGAACGAAGATTGAGTACAAGAGAGAACCGAACGGCGGAAACAACAGAGAATTGAACAACGGAGGGAACAGCAAATGAAGTATGTCGGCAAGAGCGTAATTCGCGGCGATGTGGTCAACTATAATTTCACGGCTGATGAAATGAAGACGGAGAAGGACTGCTTCCGGTTCGCGGCTGTGGCCTGCGGCTACGGCGAGCTTGAGATCGTCGAGTGCCGTGGCTATTCAGACATGGACACCCACGAGAACTATTGCAGCTTCAAAACGCAGAAGGACTTCGTCGGTAGTCTTGACAAGGTCAAGAAGATCGATGCTGATGTGATTGAGGTCCGCACGAAGGTTGATGGGGCCCGCGTAACCATCTCGATCACTCCGTGCTGGGATAACGAGGCAGGAAACATGGTTAACGTGTCTGGGCCGGAGGAAGCGGTTAAGAAAGTAGCCGCCATGATCCAGAAGAAAAACGGCTGATACATCAATCGGAGGTAAAAAGCATGATTGGTCCGTCCCCTGAGTTTACAAGCAGCAAGTACTTTGTCGCAGATCCCGAGTGGCACATGCTTCCGGGGGCTTCCGACAAGGACAAGAAGGAACTGGAAGAGTTCATGAACGGCGGCGGTTATCCGAACATCTGGAAATCGGAGAACCCGAAAATGAAGAAGCCCTACTACACATGGTCGGGCAAGATCGTCGATAAAGGTTAATAAACAAAGCGTTGCTGACCGGCAACGCTTTTTTCATATCCGAATGGCGGTGATTAGTTGCATAAGATCGGCTACATCACTGCAGAGCTGAGCCTGCTGTGTCAAGAGTATAAGACCGCTGAGGAACCGAAGGCGTCAAAGTTGGGCGAGGAGATCCGGAAACTGGTAGAGTCCCTGACAGAGAGCTTTGATCAGGTCCGTAATGACGGCGTGTTCTTCGCAGGTGACTTGGACGACCATCACCACGAATACGAAACCCTCTATCCGGGCGATGAGCGCAAAGAGCATGACGACGCCGATTCCAGCGAATATGACTGGGTCACGATCAAAGGCACGCACGTTCCCCTTGATGATGAGGGAAACATGACCGGCGAGGTTGCCAAAAAGATCAAGGCTACCTCAAAGGGACCGGCAAAATCAGGAAAGCGCGAACTGAATCTGAGCGAAGGCACAAAGCCCAAAAGAACCGATTATGACTTGGACCCGATGGACGGGCACCAAGAATTCATACGCAAAAATGTGGACAAGCTCATGCCCATCTTTGAAGAGAAGGGCATGGACGGCGTGAAAGAAGAGTGGCTCAAGGCCAGACTTCAAAACGCGACCGGAAACCTCCGACGCATCAATGATCAGGAAACCGACGAGATCCTGCAAAATGGCATTGACAAAGGTGTCGCCAGCATGTGGATCACCGAATACGATCCTGGCGTCAAGGAAAAGCTTGCACATCAACTGACAAAAAACAGCGAAATACATAACGCGGCCTTGAATGTTATGTATAAGAACTATCAATACCACTGCAAAGCGCAGGGCAAAGAGGCTCTGCCGTTTGAAGACTTCCTTGTAACACCGGTTAAGATGTACAGGGGCGGGAGCGGCAAAGAGCACAAGAAGGCCCTTGCGTTTTCTTCTTATACGTTTGACAGAGCAGCTGCGGAAAAGTTCAAAGCCAGCAATGAAGGCCACGGCAGAGCTACTGATGATGGCGTGATTTACGAAGCGGAGATCCGCCCGATTGACACCTTCGGCTCTTTGAACACGAGCGGCGAGATGGAGATTTTTGTCCCCGGCTTTATTGCACCGAACGGAAGATTCGATGCGGACGAAGAGTCGGAAGGTGATTCCTCATCCAAAAACCACGGCAACACCAAACTGCCTTATGGCCTGTGCAGGAAGTACGGCATTGAGGTGCAAAACGGCTGGACCCCGAGGGAAGCTTGGGAAGCGCTTGCTGGGAAAGGCGTGAGTGCCGCCGAGGAATACAAGAAACTCCGCGAGCGCGGTAAGGCAGAACAAAAAACTGTCGTTTCCCCGGAAAGACACACTGCTGCGAAGAAGTCCTGCATAGAAAAGCAGACGGAAGTAGCCCAGCAGACGAAAGAGCTTAATCGAAAGATCATCGATGCGACGAACCGCAGAATTGATACGGAGTTTGGACCTCTGTCCCGTGCCAAAAGCGAACTTCTCCAAGCCGAACGCGGCGCGGTTGAAGCCAAAAAGAGAAAAGACATTATAGCCGGTAGGACGAAAGAAGAGCTTGAGGCAGAGGCGGACGCCCTTTATAAGCGTTTCAGAGAAGCAGAAGAGCTCAACAGAAAGCTTTACGATAGGCCGGAGCGAGGCACGCCGGAACGCGCAGAATGGGACGAGTGGTGCCAACAGCACGGCGGATGGGACGCAATCTCAAAAAGGATTTCTGAGGACCTCATAGCATCAGATGGAACGCGCGAACAATATAATGTTTTAAGCAACATCATCAATAACGATTACGACCGATACGGTCCGGACGGCGGATATAAAGAGGCCAGCAGAAAAGTACGAAGCGTCAAGAAAAAGATTGCAGGGTACGAAAAAGAGGTTCAGGATGCAGAGGCCGAGGTTGAAGAATACAAACGGCAGATTGCGGAAGCGAAAGAAAGTCTGAAGCCGGTCCGGCAGGAATACTACGATTCCGTCAAGGAAAGATTTCCGACATTCGACGACTGTAAGACGGTCGAAGATATCGCGGAGCGGCTTTCTGCTGAGGGTGCCTTTGACGGGGACGACATCGTGTGCGACTTTGGACAGAAGGTGTCTCTGGATACCGCAAAGGCGACAGCGAAGTCATTTGTAGACTATATCAATAAGGTGCCGTTCATGAAAGGGCACTGCGGGCGTCTTGTGATTGAAGACATGACAGCCGAGGACGCGAGCGTCTACGGCTACTCACAGAGAGGCAAGGGTGTCCGCCTGAATAACCGGTTCTACGGAGACGAGCAGAAGTTTGAAGAGTCTTGGCAGCGATGCATGACGGACAAGTTCCATCCGCCCGGACTTACGAAAGACAGCGTTGTCCAGCATGAGTATTCTCATCAGATGGACGACTACATGTCAGATGCCTTAAAGCTCCACAGCGGTAATTTTTCCACGCTGGTGATGAACGAGGTTATGTCCAAACTCGGAATGAGCAGGGACGAGTGCAAGAGAGCCGTGTCCGTATACTCCGTCAACAACAAAAGCGGCGGTGACGTCGAGTGGTTTGCGGAAGCGATGTCCGAGTATACGGGCAGCGCGAATCCGAGACCGGTTGCGGTTGCGGTCGGCGAATGTGTTATGAAATACGCCCAGCAACTTCAGACGCAGCGTCATGATGCCGCTGATGACGATGGACGGTGGGTCACCACAGAAAACGACCATCATGTGCATATCAATGAGGAGGGAGTCCCCGACAAGGGGAATCCTTATGTGCTTGCCACGATGCGCGGCGAGGGACCAAACCCGAAAAGCCGCGAAGAACTGGTGAGAAACCGACTCCGGAAAAAGAGCAAGCAGGTAAAGGCCCTGTTCCAGAACCTTGAAGATGCGGAACGCGACGAAGAAGCCGCATACGACGAGAGAAACAAGGCGGACAACGCACTTCGCCGCTTGAATCTGCAGCGGAAGATCGTTGAAAACGACAAGAAGATGCTTGAAGACATAGGCTATGGCGAAGGCGATAAAGAGGTCATGGAGAGAGACCTTGAAGAGCTCAAATCCGAAATGGACAGCATTCTTCAAGGCAGGAGCAAGTGGAGCCTCCAAGACGAAGAGAAAAAATCATTCACCGAAGTCGAAGCCAAGTACAATAAGCTTGACTTTGCGATCAAGTCTTATGACGAGTGCTATGGTCCGGATGCTTTCTCTGAGGAAAAGGTGAGTCAGGCGGAGGAACACGCAGCCAAGGCCAGACAGAGGGCCCACGACGCAACCGTGAGACGAGAGAAGGCGCACAAGGAAGCACATGCTGTTTCCGAAAAGCTGGATCAGGAGCGGTTTCTTACAAGTGATGAGAGGTCATCCGCGATTCAGGAGATCCAGCATTCGTCTACATGGGACGGAATGTCCGAGGAGGCGAAGACGTCTGCGTTTGAAAGCCTGCAAGGGGCGTCTGATGCGCAGCTGCTTCTGTTGCAAAAGACAGCCGGTCATGTTAGAATCATGGACGGCGAAGGAAGAGTTTCTCCCTCCGGCGCTGATTCGTTCTATTCCAAAGGAACAGGGACGATCACGATGTCCAAAGAGGACATGCAGAAGCCAAGTATCCTGTGGCATGAATACGGTCACTATCTGGATGACCCGGATCAGAGCGACTGCTATTCACATAAGAAGCGGAACTTGTCCAGCGATACGGAATACAGGTCTTCTCTTTCACAGGCCTTGTATGATGGAAGCGCGATGCACAGCAAAGAATCCGCAGCCGATATGAATAAGCTGCTGCAGGAGTCCGGTGTGGAAGACTACACAATCGAAGAGAGTCCTTACGGACATTATCTCATTGTGAAGAATTCCGAGGGCGGTATGATAGAAGACGCCTATGATACGGCGTTCTTCAAGATCGCATCTGCTGTGGACAGCCAGTTCAACAAGTTCCAGTTCTCCGACAGCGAGTATGACGACTACCTGAGGTCAATCGGATGCCCGCTTTCCAGCGAAGAGCCAAAGTATGGCGACTACATAGAGTTCTATTATACGCCGAAGCGGAGACTTCTCCGGGAGCGTGAGAAACACAAGGGCGCAAGAGAAGAGTACAATCGTCTGCATCGAGAATACAGAGAGAAGAGAGAAGCCGCGATTGCCAAGAACACGGACGAGTACTACGACAAAACCCGGGAATACGAGGAGCGGTGCAGGCAGCGCGAGAAAATGATCGGTCCGGTTTCGGATATCATTTGCGGTATGTTTAACGGACGCGGACCTTGGGTTTGCGGCGGTCACAGTTCGGACTATTATTCCAGAAGCACAGCACCATACAGCGAGGCAGTAGCTAACTACCACCAGATGCGTATGATGGGCTGGACCGAAGGACTCAACCTCCTGAAGTCTATTGCGCCGAGTGTCCACAACAGTCTTGAAAAAGCCTATGACGAATGGCTTTGGAGGAATGTAGACCTATGATGACAGAACAGAACGAACTAATCAAGCTGTTGAATGACGGCTTCTTTAACGATGCTGAATTCTTCCAGAAAGCCTACATCGACAAAAAGGGCGTCATGGATATGGACGGCGTCACGAGGCTTTGGGAGTCTTTCCGTGGCAGAAAGTACACGATGAAGTACTATATGGTCCACGGGAACACGATCCCAACATGGGGAGTACCAAGCAGGTACAGAGACCCCGACGAAGCAGAAAAGGTTTACAAAGCCTGCCTTGAAGAAGGCGTAACTTGGCAGGAGAAGCTTAAATATAAGCCTCCGAAGTCAAACGAGGTTTGGTAAACCGCATAATATTGTGAAGAAGCACTGAGCAAAAAGCTCGGTGCTTTTTTAATACCTGCGAGATGCTTAAAAGCGTTTTGCGAAAGCTGCACTGTTTCTTGGAAGGAGAGATGCAGAGATGATACTTCACGGAGTCGTGCGCTACGACAGCATGCCCATGCCGAGAGCGTACTTCACCCCCGAAGGTTACCTGAAGGACAGGCCGATTCTGACCTCCTGCGGAATCTTCGAGTATACAAATCCTGACGGGAGCGTCAGGCGGGAGCTCCGGCTTCCGGAGGATGTTTTTTCTCCTGAAAGCCTGAGAAGTTACATCGGAAAGCCTGTTGTTCTGACTCATGAAGCGGGACTGATTGACAAGAACAACGTGGCTGAAAACCAGATTGGAACGATTCTCAGCGAGGGAGAGCGAAGTGGCAATGACGTCAAGGCCGAGATCATCATCCATGACACGGACGCTATGAAGTCTGCTGGGCTGAAAGAGCTGAGTCTTGGATATAACCTCGATTTGGATGAAACGCCCGGCGTCTGGAATGGTCAACGCTACGACGCTGTTCAGAAGAACATCCGCATTAACCACCTTGCTCTTGTTCGCGAGGCGCGAGCAGGAGAACAGGCGCGGCTGAATCTTGACAGCCGCGACCAAGTAAATTTGCTCAAAGGGGGAAAAAGAATGAGCAAGAAAACCAAGCGCGTTCCTCACGCTGATGCCGTTCTTACTGACGAAGAGCTGGATAAGGCGCTTGAGGAGTACGACAAGAAGTACGGCAAGACCGAACCCGCTGCCCAGACCGATGCAGACGATGAAGAGGTTGTTAAAACCGAAGAAGTCGTCGAGCAGCCCGCCCCGTCTGATGACGTGGAAGCAACGGTCGAGGCAGTCAAAGCACGCCGCGACAAGCGCGACGAAGAGGGAGATCCGGAAGACGTCGATGCTGCAATGGGCATGATTGCACATCAGGACGAAGACATCCAGACCCTTATTGATCTGGTGGACACCCTCCGTGCCCGTCTGGACATGACCAAAGCCGCCAATTCCGACGAGGAAGAAGTCCCGGCTGAGGAAGAGCCCACCGAGGAAGTTCCCGAGGAAGAAGTCCAAGCGGACGAAGTTGACGACCTCGAAACCCTGAAAGGCAACGAGGACGCAGACGACGTCGTCGAGGAAGAAATTCCTGAAGACGAAGAGGAAGAGCTTGTGACCGACGCCGACGAGGACGAAGAGGTTATCCCCGAAGACGAGGAAAACCTTGACGAGGACGACACCGTGGACGAGGAAGAAGAGGAAGATCTGTTCGCCGAAGACGGCGAGGATTGCGAAGACTACACCGGCAAGCGTATGAACGCCGATTCGGTGGAGCGTCTGGTCAACATGAAGATCGCCCTCGGCGAACTCGGTGACAGAGTCGGAATCAAGGGCCTTGCCCGCAAGCCTGTCCGTGATGCAAAAGTCGCTATCATCCGTGCTGCCGGTCTCAAGACCCGTATGGACGGCAAGAGCGACGTCTACGTCAACGAGGCTTTCAAAGCCGCCCGTGACATCATCAAGTCTCGCAGCCGCAAGACCACTGCGGACCAGAAGAGACAGATGTACAACAAGAAAACTGCACACATGGATTCTGTTGACGGCGGATCTGCCTTCGAAGCCCGCGAGCGCATGATCGCCAAATACAACAAGGATCGCAAGTAATTAATAGGGAGGATATCCAAATGAGTGCACAGACTGTTTATCGCTTCACTACCCCTGTCGGTCAGGCCGGTGGCATTTACGACCTGGCCCCGTATGAGGTCAACTCTTTCATGAATGAATCTGCTGACGGTGCTCTGAAGTTCGGCATGGGCGTCGTGCAGGGGGCCCAGCCCGGTAAGGGCATTGCCGTTCCTACTTCCACTGCCACTGCCGCCAAGTTCGAGGGTATTGTCACCAACCGCCGCACTTCCGAAAATGCCATGTTCGGCGGCGTCGAGCTGAATCAGCACATCACCGTTGGCGTTATGCGCTATGGCCGTATCTACGGTCTGCTGGCCGCAAACGAGACTCCGGCTTACGGTGATCCCGTGTATCTGGTCGTCTCCGGCAATGACGCCGGTTGCTTTGCGAAGACCAGCACCAACAACGTTGCTGTGAAGGGCGTGTTCCTCAGTGGCGCTCAGGACGGCATTGCGCTGATCGAGCTCTTCCACCAGGCTCAGGCGTAATCCGAGAATTGACAGGAGGATAATGGATCATGAAAAAGACTCACAACAAGTACGACCGTTTTGAGGCCGCTACCATCAAGCGCTCCGCAATCCCTGCGTCGCTGCTCCAGATCGAAGGCCTCGCTCGTTTCGACAGCGCAGACGCCGCTTCCATCTGGTTTGCCCGCGAACTTGACTATGTCAAGAGCGAAGCCTACGAAGCCGAATACCCCGAGCTGATGGCCTATCAGCTCTTCCCGATCGACACCGAGGCGGATGCTGGTGCAGAAACCATCACCTACTACGTGTACGATAAGGAAGGCACTGCGAAGGTCATTGACAACTACAGCACTGACCTTCCCCGTGCTGATGCCTTCGGTAAGCCCAGCACCGCGTATGTGAAGTCCATCGGCGTAAGCTATGGCTACAGCGCTCAGGAAATGCGTGCTTCCCGTATGGCCGACAAGCACCTCGATGCCCGCAAGGCTGACAGTGCCCACTACCAGATCGACGCCGAGATCAACCGCATTGCATGGGCTGGCGATCCCGACCACAACCTGCTTGGTATTCTGTCCGCTGGTCAGAATGTCCCGACCTACACCATCACCGCAGGCGCCACCACCGGCCAGACCTCTTGGCTGAAAAAGGATGCTGATGAGATCCTTCAGGACCTCATGAACATGTATTCTCAGGTCTCCAAGACCACCAAGAACATCGAGCGTCCGGACACGCTGGTCCTCCCGACCAACATTCACACCGCCCTGTCCATGAAGCGTGTCGGCGACACCGCCGATACCGTCCTGACCTTCATTCAGCGCAACGCTCCGTGGCTGAAGAAGATCGAAATGGCCGCTGAACTGAATGACGACGAAACCAGCACCAACCCCTATGCAGCCGCCTCCAACGGCTCCGGCGTTGCTCTCCTGTACACCAACGACAAGAAGAAGCTCGCGATCCACAATCCTATGGCCTTCCTTCAGTACCCGGTGCAGGTCCGCAACCTCGAAACGATCGTTCCCTGCGAAGCTCGTACCGCAGGCCTGATCATTCCTTACCCGATGTCCGCGCTGATTGCGATTGGCGTGTAATCGGCATAGAGTAACCGCAAGGGGCTTCTCCACCACAGGAGAGGCCCCTGTTTTTCAACAGACTTTTTAGAAGGAGAGACAAAAACATGAATATTACCAATACCACTGATAGAGCAGGAAACGCCCCGAAAGTGATCGGCTTTGGAAGCAGGTTCTTTGCCCAGCCCGGTGAAACGATCCAGATCCCGGACCGCATCGCCTACTGCGACGAGTACGATGAAGACGGCAACAAGACCGGCAGAAAAGTCATTCTTCCCGGCATTCTGGCACAGGCCAAGCTCGGCATGCTGACCTACGAAGAGACCAAGGCCGCAAAGGCTGAGCCCGTCAAGGAAGAGGCTCCTGCCGAAGAGGCTGCTGCTGATGCTGCGGCAGAACCGGAGAAGAAACCCGCACGCGGAGGCCGGACCAAGAAGGCTGAGTAAAGGAGAACGTCCATGACTGCATTCACCGAAGAGGAATACACGAAGTTAATAACGATGATCAAAACCATCGGCGGCGGAGAGTTCGACTCCATGTCCGAAGAAGATTTGAAGTTCTGGATTGACTTTGTGCAGCCGATGGTGAGCAGAAAGCAGTTTGGAAACCTTTACTATCAGGCGATTACTCTGATGATCTGCCACAAGCTGAAAATGGCCGGATTCGGTGAAAACACACTCGGCGACCTTGGAAAGATCGGAAACGCCTATGCAGCGTCCAGTGTGTCTGACGGCGGAAGCTCTATCAGCTTTGCAAGCGCCGGTCCGGGCAACCTGCAGGCGGACGCGGAATACACCATGACGATCTACGGTACGCAATTCCTGCAACTGAGACGCATGGCGATTGTTCCGATCCACGTCTCCGGAGAGGAGAACTTCTATGGCAGGGTTTGAGGCGATCTACAAACAGACAGTAACGCTGTTCAATCGTGTTCCGATAGCTCACGACAGCGGAGAGTTCATCTGGTACCCGACTGTGCTGGAAGGTGTGCACCTTGTCACGGACGAGTCCGCATCGTGGAACAACAACGGCGGTATGAAAAACGACAATGTGCGGCTGCATATCCGGTATCTGGTGTCCGGGACCGACGCGCTGATCAAGTGCAGAAACCCGGGCGAAACAGAGGCTGTGCAGAAGAAGTACTACCTTCCGAAAGAGTACCGGCGTCTGCTGGCCCCGGAAGAGGCTATCACCTTCCAGTTTGGGAACAAGTACTACGACTTCTTCATAGAGGGCGAGCTTGACGAGGATTTTCCCGTTCCAATCAGTGATGTGTCCTTTACAAGGCAAGGATTTCTGGACTACATGAACACGCGGTACGACCATGTGTTCGTGATTACGTCAGTATCCCGATACAATCTGATCCCGCATTTCGAGATCATGGCGAGGTGATAAGCATGGCGATTCTGGGACCGACTTTCAAAGACCTCACGATGAAAGACCAGTTCATGACCTGCAACATTCACTTCGCGAGATTCAACGGAAACTTCCGGCGTGCTCAAATCTGGTTTGACAGAACGCTTGTGGAAAAGATGCAGCCCTTTGTACCACGTAAAACCGGCGAATACCTGAGAAAGATCAATCAGGAAAACGCTGGCAAGTGGGGAACCGGAAAGATCGTAACCACGGTCCCGCCTCAAGGTAAGCGGCTATATCCGGGAATCAACCCGAATACAGGGCGACCGTTCCACTGGACGAATCCGAACACGCAGCCGAGATGGGGAACTTACACCTATGAACGCTATAAAGCTGATTTCCTCAAGGGAATCAAGCACATCATAGTCAAAGGGGAGTATCCGAAGAATGGCTGAGAAACAGTATCAGCAAGATGTGGATGGTTATGAAGAAGTAACCAAGGCTCTGATGAACATGGTCCGAAACTATCCAGGACTCCGCGAGGATGAGGTTGTCATGTTCAACACGGCAGAGCCGGAAAATGGGGTTACGGTGTTTGCGACATCCGGTTCGTTCATCATGGATGACCATGAGAGCATAACCGGGCATGTTTGGCAGACCTGCCTGTATCCCTTTACGATCATTTATAGGGCTTCCGGATTGAATGAGCGCAGGAAGATTGAAGTTCAAGAATGGATGGACACCTTCGCAAAGTGGCTTACCAGACAGCCCGTTAATATAAACGATCATACCGAGTGGCTGAGTGACTGGCCGAAACTTACGGGAAACCGGAGAATCCGACAGATCAGCCGCCAAACGCCTGTCTACCTCAGTCAGGAGGAAGACAGCAAAGTAGAGAACTGGATCATGCAGCTGCAAATCCAGTATCTCAATGAATTTGACCGATGAGGTGATGCAGATATGCTTGAAAGAAAATATCTCGTTCATTACGTCAAGGTGCCGACCAATGTTGACGACTATGCGACAAAAATCGGCACCACAAACGAAAGTCAGATTCAGTGGACCTGGGTTCGCATCGGTCAGCACCTCGAAAACTTCGCTGAAGAAATGAACCCGCAGGTCGATATCCGGAAGAACATCTGGGGTTATCAGACCGCAATCCACAACGGGTATCAGGTCAGCAGCAACGTGGACACCTTCTACGAGACTGACCATGAATCTGACAACGACTACTATCTGGACAAATTCCTCGAAGCGATCGTGCTTCATCGCTGGCAGGGTGACATGTGCAGGACCGAGCGCGTTGATGCTCGTGTTTCTCTGGATGTCATCACGGGCGGCGTGATCAGCTCTGAGGCCGGAAACCTTCTGTGGGCATGGAAAGAGGATTGCTACCTCGTTCCGCAGTCTCACGGCGGCGATACTTCCGGTGCGCAGATTCCGTTCCAGATCTCCAACCTTGGAAACAGGGAAGATGTGACGACCAAGTTTACTGTCACAAACAAAGTCATGGCAATTGCGTCTGGAAGCTGAGCTCGCTTTACATCTGCAAAGCGAGGTGAGTGTCTTTGATTGAAAGAAAGTATCTGGCGCATTTTATTGACGCAAATCACGTCTACACGCTTGACGCAAGCAACCTGCCGAACAACTTCACGACTTCAACGAACTACACTCGCCTTGGCGAGCACCTTGAACAGTACAGCGAGGAATTGAATCCTCAGGTGGACGTTCACAGGAACATTCTCGGAGAGCCGTATGTGATTCATGCAGGATACCAGCCGCAAAGCTCTGTAGATACTTTCTACGTCTCGAACAAGCCTACTGACGCAAACAAAGCGCTCAGCGATTGGATTCAGAATATTGTGCTCGAACGTCTCACTGGAGACGATACGAGAACGACCATGATCGATGCAATGATCGACATGGGTGATCCGACCGGTCTTGCTGTTTGGGCGTACAAAGAGGACGTTCTTGTCGTGCCGCAGACATTCGGCGGAGATACGTCCGGTATACAATCGCCTTTCCAGATCATCAAAGCCGGAAAGAGAGTGAAGGTGAAATTCAACCTCTCCACTCTGAAGATTACAGGATTGGCGTAGCAGTATAGCTTGGGCCGGTTCTGATAAAGAATCGGCCTTTTAGCTATTTGTAGGGGCAAAACGATTCAAGAGGAGGTAATTGAATCATGGAAGAACGTAAAACCGCAAATCTTACGCCGGGTGAAGACGGCCTGTTCGTAGAAGACGGTTATATCAGGATACCGGTATATAACCAGCTCAAAGAACAGATTGGAACATTCAAGTTCAGCCCGACCGACGTCAACATCATCAACCGGTACAACGAAGTAGCAGATAAGTTTGGAACGGTCGTGAAACCGCTTAGAAACACAAGCATTGATCCGAACGGCGAGGCTGCGGACGACGATTCCGTCAGGGCTCTCAATGAGGCCGAGAATGCAATGATCGAACTGTTCGACTATCTGCTTGGCACCGATTCCAGAGAAGCGTTTTTCAGTCAGGTGCACGTTTTCACGCCGGTCAACGGCAACTTCTACTGTGAGAACGTCTTCAAGTCCATAGGGGCTTATCTGGAAAAGAAATTTCAAACTGAACTTAACAAGATCGATGCCCGAATCGATAAGCATGTGCACGGGTATCGAACTGGAAGACATAGACGCGGCGACCGATGAACTATCGGCTTCCGCAAACTCTCACTGTAAACGGACGGGAAGAGCCGATCCGGTGGGAGTATACAGCAGTTCTGGATGCTATTGCGGCACTTAATGACGGGGACCTTGAAGACTCGGAAAAGGTCCTCGCTTTTTTGTGGATTATCTACGAGAACTTTGAGCACTTCCACAGAGAAGACTATGCGCCTGCATTTGAGGCAGCTATGAACTTTGTGAACAACGATCTTGATGAACAGAAAAAAGACAACATCAAGATGGTCGACTTTGAACAGGACTTCAGGCTGATTGTCTCGGCGATCAACCGCGTGTCGGGAAAAGAGATCCGGGATGAGGACGACGTCCACTGGTGGACCTTCCTGTCGTGGTTTATGGAAATCGGAGAATGCACCTATTCAACGGTGCTGAGTATCCGAAGCAAAAGAGCGAAGGGAAAGAAACTGGAGCCTTGGGAAAAAGAATTCTTTGAAGAAAACAAAGACATCGTGCTGCTGCATCCGAAGCTTACGGCGGAAGAGCGCAGACAGCTTGAAGAGGATGAACGCATACTGAAAGAACTGCTTGGATAAAAAAGCAAAGGTGGTGATGGCTTGTGGAAGATGCGATTACAGTAATGGCGAATCTATCCACAAAAGGCTTTGAAAAAGGCACAAAAGAAATGACGCAGGCGATCAAGTCGCTGACCAGAACCGCGAAGTCTTTTGGTAGAACAATGCTTTCCACGATCGTCGGTGTCGGCTCGGTTATTGGTGTTCTGACGAAGTCCATCAGCACCTACATGTCACAGAATGAAGCGCTCAGTCAAAGGATGAACGCGATCTGGACGGCTCTCGGAAATGTACTCGGTCCTATCATCGAGCAGATTATTGAGTGGATTTCCACAGCGGTATCGTATTTTCTTGGATTCCTGCAATTACTTGGTGTTACCGGAAAGTCTGCTTCCGAACTGTCGAAGCAGGCAAAGAAGAATACGCAGGAACTTCAGAGAACCTTGCTTGGGTTCGATGAACTGAATGTTTTGCAGGACAATACGCAGCAAGATAAAAGCAACCCATTGCGGGACCTTGAACCGTCCGAGTTCATGAAGAAGATTGCCGACCTGCTGAAAAACGGAATGTTTGAAGAGGCCGGAAGAGAACTTGCACGAAAACTGAATGAGATGATAGCGAAGATCCCGTGGGGAGAACTTGGTGCAAAGCTCCGGTACTACTTCATGGGGCTCCTCGATTTGCTTTATGGGTTCGTCGATGAATTCGACTGGAAGGCGCTTGGCGCAGGAATCAGGGACTTTATTGTAAACCTGTTTTCAAATCCTCAGGAGATTGCAGAGAAGATCATGCGGCTGATCAAAGCTGCGTGGGATGCAGTGCTTGATTTTATCTGGGGCCTGTTCTGGGGAGATACGGAAGAGGAACCCCCTCTGATTGCAGCCTTTAGAAAACTCGGCGATAAGATCTATGAGCTGGCGCAGGATATTCTTCCGATACTGGAACGGCTGTACAACGACTTCATAAAGCCGACTATCGACTGGCTGGTAAATGAGGCGCTTCCGAAAGTTGTAGACTTTCTTACGAAGGTCGTAGACAAGATCGATGCATGGATCAACAAAAACCCTGATAAGGCAGTAGAACTCTTGAAGGGTGCTGTAGAACTGCTGATCGGTCTGAAAGTTGGTGCATGGTTTAGGGATCTGATTACCGGCGCGACGAACGCAATCAAGCCGGTCACTGACCTTGTGAAAGCTCTGGCCGGAGGCGGCGCTGCTGGTGCCGGTGCAGCCGGAAGTAGTGTTGCAGGAGCTTCCACTGCAGCATCTACGGGGGCGGCTGGCGCTGCATCAGCAATTGGCGTTTTGGGCGCTGCGGCTGGCGGTGCTGCTGCTGGACTTGGAGTTTATGCTGTTTCTTTGTGGGATGCAAAACTCAGTTCGGATTATGCCAAAGAAGCGATGGATGAGACGGGCGGCTCTGTCGAACTGATGGCGCAGAAGATGAACGAATTCCAAGTGACCGCAAGTCATTTGGATGAGTGTATGAACGACACCACCGGATACACTACCGCACTTGGATGGAGCATGCAGGAAAGCAGATATGCTATGGAAGCATATAACGAATTCCTGCCGATCCTCGCCGAACAGCTTGGACTTACCACAGAACAGCTTCAAGCTCAGATTGAAGCCGCAGGCGGAGACGTTACGAAGATCGAAGCCCTCGGGAATGCGATGGCTACTTCCGCGCAGGCGATGGAAGAAAACCGGGAGTCGATTGCGAAAACCAATGAGGAGTACAAAACCACATCTGGCGAAATCACGCAGAACGCTCAGGAAATGGCTGCTGGCGTAAACGCTGCGACCGAAGAGATCAAGACTCAGACGGAAGCCAACACGGCAGCGGCAAACACTGCGGCAACCCAAAACGCAGAGGCTATGAATCAGAACGTGTCTGGACAGTACAGCGAACTGGAAGGCGAAGCGGCAACTCACGCTGAAAACATTCTGACAAAGACCGATTCGACATTCCAGCAGGTAGCCGGAAACGCAAGCATCTGGGGCTCAGATATGGTAGGCAACTTTATTTACGGTATTCAGTCGCAGATGCCTGCGCTCGAAGCACAGCTTCAGGCAATCGCGAATATGATCAACGCCTACATTCACTTCACGAAGCCGGACAAGGGACCTCTGGCGGACTTTGACACCTACGGCCCTGACATGATCAAGGAATTCGTCGGCGGCATTGAAAGCCAAAAGGGAAGGCTGGAACAGGCTATGACGGACATTGCGGAAACTGTATCGTTCCGGATGCCTGCTGTTGCTGGCGGCTCTGTTGTCCCGTACAGCGTGTCCAGCGCTGGCGGAGGCTCTGGCGGAGCGGACCTTGGAAGCATGATGGAGCGGTTCATGTCTGCACTGGATACCTTTGAGGATTCAATCCAAAACATGCAGCTTGTCGCCCAGTTCGGCAGTTTCCGTGTCATCGCGGAGGCAGTGGAAAAAGAGATGCGGCGAAAAGCGAGATCCGAAGGGAGGTAATAGTCAATGACGGCAAAACAGAATAGCTATTACTTCTATATCGGGAATACCAACATCGCGCCGTTTATCGAAGAATTTAAGTGGGAATACAACGATGTGGACGCGCCGAAATCCGGGCGTACACTTGACGCGGTTATGCACAGAGGAAGGGTGACGGACAAGCGGAAGATCTCCATCAAGCTTGTGCCGGTCACCCTTTCCCAGTGTACGAAGATCATATCAGCGCTGAGGACGCAGTATATAGGCATTAATACCAACATGCTTCCGGAAGGAGCCGTGTCATTCACCGCTTATAACAGTTCAAGAAACGGCGGCATTGGATTCATCGACACGAGCGGCGCGGTGATGAACCGGGACGTATCATTCAATATCATCGAGAGATAAAAGCGAGGTGGACCGATGCAAGAGGTAAACTCCACCTACCGAGAAATATTCGACAGCGGAGATTATATCTCCGAGGCCTATGTGGTCATCAACGGAGTAACCTATCAGCAATCAAAGCTGTATAGCATGTGCACACGAAAGAAGCTCTTCAAAGAGAAAAAGCCCATGTTCGGAAATGCGATTGCCGGTGAGATTGAGATTTCGATGGAAGACCCGGAACGGGAGATCCCGCGCGGGGCTTCCATCAAGCCTTATTTCCGACTGAGAAGCGGAAACAAGGTATCTCCGTGGTATCAGAAGGGCGAATTCTTCATCAATACCAGAGAAGCAGACGACGAAACGGGACGGCTGGAAATCTACGGCTATGATGCTTTGCGAAAAGCGGAAAGAGACTATCCGTCATCGACTCTGTCGTGGACGGCGACAAGCCCGAACGCTTACACCGTCGTCAAAGAAATCGTTGCGCACATGTTCGGAGTGTCGTATTCAACAGTCAACGGCAGACCGACAAACTATATTGAGCAAGACACCATAACAAAGCTGCAAGCGGCAACGCATATCATCGGATTCCCTGCACAGTATACGATGCGGGAAGTTCTGGAAAGCATTGCGACCATGTACGGCGGCAACTTCATCATGTCCGATACCGGCAAGCTCAGCCTTGTCGGATTTGTCGATATGCTGGAAGAGACCTTCTATCTCATTACGGAGAACGGAAGGCGAATTACCTTTGGCGGAACAAGAATTCTGCTGAGGGCGTGAAAGGAGAGTGATGCGGAATGTCTGACAGCGTAACATTGGAATACGGGGCAGGTCAATTCAGCACCTCTCCAAAATTCGCGCCCTATGACATGATTATCCTTGCTCTGGATGAGAACAACTACATCTCCAGCCCGGGAGCGAAGATCCTTGAAGTAACCGATTCATCCGCCATGACGGATACCTCGAAAAGCTACGCCTACACCGGAAGTGAAAGAGGTTACACGACAAACAAGTGGTATTCCTACAGCGGCAGCGCATGGGTTGCCGGAAGCAACTACACACCGTGGGCCAACCGGAATACGGGGACCTACACCTTTACTTGGAATACGACGCAGAACAAGTGGCGGTACAACACTTCGAGCACCTACTACACGACGGAGCAACTGTACTCCACCTACGGCATAGAGGTCCACTTCGCAAGCGTAACCGGATTCACGGACCAGCCAAAGGATGGAGACGTGATTACGGTTGTGCTGATCAAGACTACCGACTCGAACGTCAATGACAAACAGAACGTTTCTTTGAACATCACCATGACCAGAAGCGGCACCTGCATGGAAGCAGCGTGCCCTCTGGTCAAACCGGCAGAACGTCAGTCCGTGGCGGACAACCTTCTGAAAGACCTGTATGGCTATGAGTATCAGCCGTATTCGGCGACGACAGCGATTGTAGACCCTGCTGCGGAGATCGGAGATGCGATTCATGCTTACGGATACTACAGCGGAATCTACGAGCAGGAATTGACCTTCGACTCCATGATGGCGTCGGATATCGGGGCCCCGTGGGAAGAAGAGGTTGACAACGAACTGGAATATGAGTCCAGCACGGACCGCAACTACAAGCGGAAGTTCGCCGATATTGCGGCGGAGTTCCTGATTAAAGCCGATGAAATTTCCGCACGAGTTACCAAAGAAGGTGCGGGAGACGGCTTTAGCTGGTCTCTGGTATACGACAGCTGGACGGTCAAAAAAGGAAATACAGAGGTCCTGAAGGTCGATGCGAACGGGCTTCATGTAACCGGAGACGGTACGTTCACCGGAACGATTTATGCGAACGCCGGTGAGTTTACCGGCGACATCAAAGGCGGCACCATCCATATTGGAAACAACTTTTCTGTTGACAGTTCCGGAAACATGAATGCGTCGAACGCGACATTCAGCGGATCGATCTCCGGTTCTACCATAACAGGCGGCACCATCAATATTGGAAACGGGAACTTTTTTGTTGACAGTAATGGAAACTTGACTGCGAACAATGGTACGTTCGGTGGCAATGTAAGCGCAAAGAATGTCTTGTGGGATAGTGCGAACGGTACTCATGGACTTTATTCTGGCCTTGGCTTGGTCGGTAACAGTATTACAACAGGTCAAACCTCAGCCGGAATCAACACATCTCTTGGTTACGCTAATTTCTCAAACGGCGTTTTTAACAATACGGAAAAAGCAACGTATGTAAATGCCGGAAGATACTATGGTGACTCGTACTGGCTGCGATATACGCGGTCCAATGGCGGCGAAGCACTCGGCCTTCTTGATAACCATACACACTACATGTCCGAGAGCAACGGAAATATTGTTATAAGTGGGCCGGATTTTGAACATACCAGCAATTCTTTTAAGATAGCCAATACCCAGACATATAAGGACATGGTATTGGCGCTTACTATTACGTCCTTTAGTACGAATAATGCATATAGTACATACAAGGGGTCAGACAACAACTATTATGCATCAATTTCGATTTCTGCCAAAAACGCCGATGGAACAGCCAAATACACACACACAGAAACAATCAATGTGACGTCTGTTGTCAACTGGGCCAGACAGGGATATACGCAAGGAACGTTCACACAGACGAGTGTGTGGCTCGGATACAACGCCGGATATAATTACCCGAAACTGTACACAGAAGATGGCGCGTATTATTACGATGCGCATACAGGACTTGGAAGCGACAGAGGAACGGCAACGTATTATGTTAAAAGTTGAATTAGTCTTTATGGAGGTATGATGTGGAAATAATGACGGCAAAAGGGAAAAAGTTTGAATACGATATGTTAGTGGAAAATCCGACTCCACCAAGACTCTATATCCATATCATAAATTCGAGCTTGCCCGAGGTTGCTGTGGTGTTTACTGATCAGAGTGAACTACCAATTGTCGGAATGCCAAAATATACAGAGTTTCAAAGCATTTCTGCTACTCCTTATGGCGTGAATGTTGCTTTGAAAGTCGAGGGGACTTAAATAACAATCGGAGGTAAAACATGGCGAAGAATAAGTATTGCATGATTGAGAAGGGTTTGCTTGCAAACCTGATCGGCACATTGAAGCAACTGAATGTGCAGGGCTACGACAGCATGAACATGCTTGTCGGCTGCGTATCGCTTCTTTCTGAAATGCATGAACATGGCGTAGTTGGTGCTGCGCCGGGTGACTTTGTTCCGGAAAAGAACGAAGGACCTGAAAAAGTGGAAGAAGACTCCGAAGAGGAGGGATAATGTATGGCTGATGCCGCGATAAGCTCTCTTGCTGCTGCTGAAAACATAGGTAACGCTGACCTGTTCGTGCTGGAGCAGAACGGGCAGGCCAAGAAACTGAGCGGCGCGACTCTTGCAAGCTTCATCAACCGCGATGTTATGTCGGTGACGGTCAATGAGCTCCTGACGACCGAATCTCCAAGCGTGGACTATGACCTCATCACAGGCGCTCTGATCCTCGGAATCCCGAAAGGGAACAGCATTGTCCGCGCCTATGTGGACAACAATTATCAGCTGATCATGGAGTGGGCGGACGGCACGACAACCTCCGTTGGTACCGTGCAGGGTGAAACCGGTAAATCGGCTTATGCCTATGCGGTAGAGCAGGGATACACGGGCTCGGAAACGGACTTCGCAACGCTGCAAATCAATCTGTACAACGCTTCCTTGAACGAGGATGAGCGCGTACAGGCTGAAAACGAACGCAAGACCGAGTACGCCTACATGATTCAGCGAATGAACGATAAAATTGCCGCTATGGACGCATTGGTTAATAAGGCCGATGCGTCCGTGTCCGGTACTACCCTGATAATCACAAGACTTGGCACGTCAGTCGTCGATACCACACTGATGATTGCCTGATGTGAGGTGAAAGCATGGCTAACAGACCTATTGAACATGTCTATGTAAACGACACCACATACGATGTCAAAGACATCTACGCAGAGCGCTCGGAAAACAAGGCGAGCGCTTTTTCTGCGGTCCCCGGTGACACAAAGTTCCCGACTGAGAAACTGGTCAAGGACAATCTGGACCTGAAAGAGAATGCCGCAAACAAAATTACCACCTTCGCCGGAATTGTCCCGAACGACACCCAGTATCCGTCTGCGAAACTGGTAAAGGACACCATCGATCAGGTTGTCACGGACCTTGGCGGCAGCATCGACGGAATCGACTTCACGCCTTATGAGCGTCATGCCAACCGTGTTTCCGTTTTTCAGGCTACCCCGGATGATACACACTATCCGTCTGAAAAACTCGTCAAGGACAATCTGGACGCCCTCAGCACTGGCGTTTCCAACGTCAGAACGGTTGTTGTGTCCGCACTTCCTGCAATCGCAGACGCGTCTGAGACGGTAAACTACGTCCTGTACACGAGCGGCCTTGCCCTTCTGTATAAGAAGATCGAGGGCGCATGGGTCCTGATCAGCGGTTCCAAGGCCTATGTCGGAGACAACCTTCCGTCTACCGGCGATATCTTCACGGAATACTATATTCCGAACCCGACCGGCGACAACTACCTGCATTATCGGTGGGCTGATCCCATTGCCGCAGACCCGGAGCACGGCACTGAGGCTGTCCCGGGCCGGTTCTATGCAATCGGGTCCGACGCGTACTCCAAAGCAGAGGTCGACGAGATCCTTGCCGATTACGAAGTGCTGTCGAATAAGGTTACGTCTATCACTTCCGCATCGACGGACACTCAGTATCCTTCCGCAAAGGCCGTCTATACGTCTCTGCAAAGCCTTCAGAGTGCTCTGGAAGGTAAGGTGGAAGATTCCACGCAGGTTGTTTCGAGCGTTCCTTCGGCTGCTTCTGCCGACGAGAACGTCAACTATGTCGTGAAGCAGGGGACCGGCGCTCTTCTGTACCGCAAGATCGACGGCGTCATGAAGATGATCGGTGGCGCGATGGTAAAGGTAGTGTCTGCGCTTCCGGAGGACGGGAACGGCGATCCTGACGGCGATGAGTTCACGGACTACTATGTGGCGACGACAGACCCGAAAATCTATCTGCACTATCGGTGGTCCGACACGCTCGGTGACTTCTATGCTGTCGGTGCGGATGCCTACTCAAGAACACAGATCGATAACAAGCTGTCTGAAATCACCACCAATCACTCCACGGATATCAGCGGTATCAATGATGCCGTGAACGGCCTCGGCAGAGCAATCGAGAGTGCAAATGCCGATATCGACGAACTGCGCGGGGATATCAATGAGTATTCCATGTCTCTTGTCCAGAACGGCGACGTGTACTTGATTGAGATGTATGAGAACGAAGACACGGAAAACCCGGTCAGTACCATCACGCTTCCTCATGGAACCGGTGGCGGTGGCGGAACGAGCGGCACAACGATCATGACGGTCGAACGCATTACGCCGACGCCTCTGTCTGTGATTCCGACTGATACAATCGTTCTTCAGGTCAACTATTCTTCTGTTGACTCGGACAATGAGACGGTAGACGGATCGTATGTCCTCAAAATGGGCAACGCTGTTGTTATGACCGGCGCAATGGTGCAGGGCCTCAATAGTTTTAATGTCACCAACTTCTGCACGGTAGGTTCTCAAAAGTTCACCCTCACCGTCACGGACGACGGCGGGTCCATGAACACAAAGTCTTGGACTGTGCAGGTTGTCGACGTCCGTATTGAATCAGCCTTCAGCGACAGATACACGAACGCAACCGGGAAGGCTGTCAACGTCACATACACGCCTTACGGCTCTGTCCCGAAGGTAGTTCATTTCAAGCTGGATGGCGGGGATCTTCCCTCCGTGACGACCTCGGCTTCCGGTATCCTTCAGAGTTATTCCGTCCCGGCGCAGTCCCACGGCGCACACCTTTTGGAATTCTGGATGACAGCAACAGTCAACGGTGAAAACCTCGAAACCGACCACATCTTCAAAGATATCATCTGGTACGACGAAGCCAGCGACGATCCGGTGATCGGCTGCATTTATCGGTATGACCATTATGGCCTTGCCAATGTGAAGCAGTACAACACCTTCAATATTCCCTATGTTGTCTATGATCCCAGAACTTCAAACCCGACCGTGGAACTTAGAGTAGACGGCAATCTGGTAAGCGAACTGCATCTCAGCACGGCGTCCAACACATGGTCCTACAAATCCGATGTTGTAGCAACCCATATCCTGACAATCACCTGCCGCACGACTACGGTTACGCTGCGTGTGAATGTGCAGGAGCTTGGATATGACATTCAGCCTGTGACCGCAAACCTTGACTTCGACTTCAACCCTGTCGGAATCACGAACGCGTCTTCAAACAGGCTGTGGACCGATGCGAATAACCCGGATGTTAAACTTACGGTCTCCGACAACTTCGACTGGAACAACGGCGGATATCAGGTGGACAGCGACGGAAACCAGTATTTCTGCGTCCGGTCCGGAACAAGAGCCTATATCTCTCACCATCTGTTCGGAACCGATCCGAAGCAGAACGGCGAAGAGTTCAAGATCATCTTTAAGGTGTCGAGCGTCCGTGATAAAGATGCGACCTTCCTGACCTGCCTGACCGGCGCGGCCAATGACAAGGTCGGCTTCAAGATGCAGGCCCATGAGGCGACGATCTACACCTCCACCGGCTCTCTTGTGACCAACTACTGCGAAGACGATATCATCGAATTCGAGTACAACATCAATTCCATCGACCTTGAGACTGACGGCGCGACATCGTTTATCATGACCTACGAAGACGGCGTGGCCGCGAGACCTCTGCTGTACTCCAACGCGGAAGACTTCCTGCTGTATCAGCTGAACCCGGTGAATATCACCATCGGTTCTGATGACTGCGACGTTTACATCTACCGCATGAAGTCCTACAGTTCCGCCCTGACCGACAGCAATATCCTGTCCAACTTCATTGCGGACGCAAGAGACTCCGAGACCATGATCAGCCGGTATGAACGCAATCAGATCTACAACGAAAACAATGCGCTCACACCGGAATCCGTTGCTGCGGCGTGCCCGGACCTGAAAATCATCAAGATTTCCTGCCCGCATTTCACGAACGACAAGAAAGACTATGTCAGAGACACAACGGTACAGTGCCTCCACATGAACGGCGATCAGGTCCTTGACAACTGGACCATGAGGTATATGTATCACGCCGGACAGGGAACAACCTCCAACCGTTACGGTCTTGCCGGACGCAACATCGATATCATCGGCGGTTTTGACGGAGAAAGTCAAGTGGTAAGCAAAATTCCATTTGACAGCACCTATATCACGGAGCTTACGCTTGGCGATGGCAGCAAATACTATGGGCAGGACGCGAAAGTCGCTCTGACCCGGACCTCGGAACCGAATACATGGTTTAACATCAAGGTCAACATCGCTTCCTCCGAAAACGCGAACAACGCGCTTCTGCAGAAGAGATATAACCAATACATCCCGTACAAGACCCCAGCGCAGAGAAGAAACTCCAAGCTGAAAAACAGCATGGAATTTGTGAACTGCGTCATCTTCCTTCAGGAAAACGATCCAGACGTCACCACTCACAGAGAATTCGATGATACCAACTGGCATTTCTATGCGCTCGGCAACATCGGCGACTCCAAGAAAACGGACTTTACCCGCGTCAATGATCCCACGGACCAGAATGAGTTTGTAGTTGAAGTATCGGACAACACCCTGCCGAACAGCACCTTCGATACCGGATACTACAACGCGGACGGAAGCATTCGGTACCCGATCTCCATGGCCGAATGGACCGCGACCAATGGATATTCCGAAGTCACGGACTCCACGCTTCTGAATATCAAGAATCTGGGCCTCCTCTACGAGAGAAGCGGAAACACCTACAGAAAAACCACTGACACCAGCATCGACTCCGGAAAGACCTATTACATGGTCAATTACGTAAGTCCGAAGTATCGGTCCCTCTATATTGACGAGTACCGTTATAACGTGGACAAGAACGAGTACGACCAGATCAGCGGTTGGGACGCCTCCTTCGAGTTCCGTTATGACGCGTCCGGTACGAAAGACGGAGAGTCAATGTCCGGCAGCGAAGTCAAAGCACTTCAGACCAGACTCAAACAGGTCTTCCGGAATATGTACGAGTTTGTCATCACGTCCAGTGATACAGATTTCGTGACGCATTTTGGAGACTGGTTTATCACCGAATCACCGCTGTACTGGTACCTGTTCACAGAACGGTACACGATGATTGATAACCGTGCAAAGAACTCCTTCTGGCACTGGGGCAAAACGTATATCACCACGGCAGAAGCTGCGGAGCTCGGTGACGCAAACATCAATGCGGACGGAAACCAAATCTATATTGTGGATGATGCGGCAGCGGCGATCAATGACGGCTACCGTTTCGACCTGTGGGACTACGACAACGACACCGGCCTCGGTATCGACAACAACGGCGAACTGAATATGACCTACGGTCATGAAGACATCGACTACAAGGTAGACGGCGACCCGTCCTCCGGCTGGATCTTCAACGCTGCGGACAGCGTCTTCTGGCGCAGAATTCGCGGACTGATGGGATCTCAGCTCAGAACGATGTATCAGAGCCGTGAAAGCTTGAACTGCTGGTCCGCAACCTCCCTGATCAACGAGTTCGACGCATGGCAGGAGCAGTTCCCGGAAGAGCTCTGGCGTCTGGACGTTGAGAGAAAGTATCTGAGACCGTACTATGTCGGCAACCCTGTTGCAGGCATGGGAGCGACCGCAGACTTCCTCCAGAACATGATGAACGGACGCAAGCGTTATCAGCGCCGTCAGTTTGAACGCGACCAGGAAATCTACATCGGCACCAAATACTTCGGCATGAATCAGTGCGCAGACTCACAGGCAATCTCCTTCCGCTGCAACACGCCTCAGAGTGCTGTGGTTAAGCCGGATTACACCATCAGGATTGTACCGTACTCCGACATGTATCTGTCCGTGGCTTATGGTAACTCTTCGCCTCAGACGGTACGTGCCAAAGCCGGTGTGGAGTACACCTTCACCACCACGCTTACCACGATGGACGATACGCAGATCCTTATCTACTGCGCTGAAAACATCATGGCCCTGAATGACCTTTCGGCCTGCTATATCAGAGCAAACAACTTCTCGCAGGCCAAGAGGATGAAGACTCTTGTGATCGGCAGCAACACTCCCGGATACGCCAACAACTTCATCACGGCGCTGCAAATTTCTGGCGGCAACGCTCAGGATACGCAGACCCTTGCTCTGGAAACGCTGGATATCCGCAACTGCCCGAACCTCACCGGATCTGTGAACTTCTCCAACTGCCCGGACCTCAAAACGCTTCTGGCAGAAGGAACGTCCTTGTCCGGCGTCACCTTCGCAACGAACGGCAAGATTCAGACCGCACATCTCCCAAGTACAATCGCCGGTCTGACTCTGAGAAACCTGAATTACCTGACCGACCTTGAACTGGCAGGGTACGACAACCTCGTTACTCTTGTAAGTGAATACTGTGCTATGGACCCGCTTTCCATCGTATATGCGGCCCAGAACTCACTCCAGATTCTCCGAGTGCTCGGAATCAACTGGCAGTCCTACAACACAGATCTGCTGAATAAGATTTACGCAATGAGCACGTCGGTACTGAGCGGTACATGGGAAGTCACAGGGTATATTCGTCAGTCTGAAATTGATCGGTTCGGCACCAAGTGGACCGACCTCGACCTGATCTACAACGAAGACAACATCATCCCTCAGCAGATTGTAACGTATCGGAACTGGGACGGCACCGAACTGGCAAGGACCCTCGTAGACACCGGCTCCAACCCGCCCAACCCGATTGACGCGGGAATCATCACGGAAATCCCCACAAGAGAACCGGACGCCCAGTATGTTTACACATACAGCGGATGGGACGGACTGGACCAGATCGTTTACAGCAGCACGGACGTCACTGCCGCATTCAGCACGGAGCTTCGTGAATACGAGGTTTCGTGGTATATCCACGTCGGTGACCTTCCTCTCCTGACAAAGAAGGTCACTTACGGAGACGAGGCAATCTATGACGGCGAGACGCCCACGGATAACACGGCAGAAACCGTCAGCCACACATACCGCGTCTTTAGAGACTGGGACAAGAGTACCGGCTGCGTCACAGGCAATCTGTCCGTTTATGCGCAGTTCGATGAAGCAACGATTCCTCCGGTTGGAAAAGAGCTTGCGGACATGACAGACGCGGAGAGATACGCAATTCGCAGAAACGGTCTGGCGAGTTCGAGGTATACGGTTGGAGACTACTTCAATGTCGTGCAGGGCTATGATCCGGAATTTATAGACCCGAATCCTTACGCAGACGGATCATATCACCCGGGGTACGTGAAGCAGCAGATGCTTCTTGAAAACCGGTGGTTTGACGGAACGGACTACTACGACACCGGCATTAAGCTGTTCGATGCGAATTCCCCGTCCTTCACGCTCGCGATTGACTACGAATTCGTACTGGGCAACATTGCCGGGGCAACCTTGGCGTCCTGCGTCGACACGAATACGAACGTCGGGTTCATGCTCAATTTCAGCCTGAATACATCCACAAGAACAAGCTCCTTCTCAAGAATCACGTGGGGCAGCAACACACATCAGAGATGCGGCTTCTGCGGGCAGAGAAACATTATTGTTCTCAGATATACCAAAGGCTCCAATAACCTGATGGTTTATTCCTTCAACGGCACGTCAAGCTCTTCGTATAATATCTACGACACGGATACCGCAAGGAACCTGATTGTCGGCCCCAAAGCAGCGACCCATTCACAGAGCTTGGTATTCGGCGGAGTTGTTTACAACGAGGCTGGGTACATCACAGGAAACCTCGCAAAAGGCTGGATACACTACGCAAAAGTCTGGTACGGCGATCTTGGCGACGATGTGTGCAAGCAGATTGTCAACTGGCCGCACGAGACCATGAAATGCGTGTATGTCGGAAGCAACCGTCAGTTTGTCGCCGGAAGCAATATCACCAGAGCAGACGCACAGTTCGTGTTTGCATCCGCGATGCCCTACATGAAAGCATTCAGCAACACGTCGGCCACATCGGAGTCGTGGGAAACGGCGACACTTCGCCAATTCATCCATGACAGAATCGTGAAGTCGCTTCCGAAGACGCTGCAAAGTGCCCTGCAAAAGGTCCGGATTGTAACGAAGGCAGGCAGCTACACCAACCTTCAGGTCAATACGGACGACTACATGTATCTTCTGTCTATCCGTGAAGTCTATGGAGATATAGGAAGCGGATACTTTGACCCCGAACAGGAAGCCGGGTATCTCTCTTATTACTCTTCCGATTTCGCGAAAGCGCAGGTCTATCTCCCAGGAGCGCAGCTTGAAACAAGACAGAGCAATGTTCCCGGAAGAAGAATCTTCTCACAAAGCACAGACCCGACGAGAAGCGGCGAGCAGGTCAAAGAAGGCGATATCTGGATTGACACTTCTTATTCCTACTATTATGTTTATTACTTTGTGTCTCAGGACACGGTGAATAAGCATAGTATGCTTGGCGGCAGAGTGATCAACAACGGCACGTCTACGACCCAGAGCTATTGCAGAATCCCGTATGACAGCAACGGCTCTCCCGGACTGTGGGTGCAAGGGTACGAATACTGGATGACCAGATCTCCGTACTACTACAACGGCAGCTCCAACTATGACGCCTATCGGTACTACAGGTATCGCATGAACAGCACGACCTACGTGAGCGGGACAACAAGTGAACCGTTTGTTGTCGGCTTCTCAATCTAAACGGCACAAGGGCGGGCACCGACAAGGTGTCCGCCTTACTCTAAACGGAGGTAAAAACAAATGACTTACTACAAGGTCCTGACCGAAGACGGCTTTATAGGAGTCGGAACAACAGAAAACCTCGTAAAATACCAGAAAAAGCACAATACGACCATCGGGTGTCCGGCAGAAGAGGCGGAGTGCATCATGATTGGTGGTACCCTGTACCATGACCGGTGGATGCTCCCGTTCAACACCACGGAATATGAATATTCCAATGCAGACGTTCAGGTGATTGAAAAGGACGAATATGATGCTTTGCTTTCCGCGATGGAGAACGGCGAGGAGATCAAGACTGTGGAAGAGCCGCAGGAAGTCACAGAAGAACCGGACGAAGCCAAGACAGAAGATGTGACGGTTGACTACGTCCGGTCTGTCAAGCTCAAAGAGCTTGGGTTTGCCTGCAATAAGGCAATCACGACCGGTTTTGATATCGAACTCTCGGACGGTGAGCAGCATCACTTCTCTCTGACCTTGCAGGATCAGCAGAACTTGAACGAGATTCAAGCAAAAATCCTGATGGGCGATACAGTCCTGTATTATCATGCGGACGGCGAAGAATTGAAACAGTTTTCAGAACAGGACATGCTTGCCGTCATCGGTGCCGGAAGCCAGCACAAGCTCAGGCACCTTACCTATCACAACTGCCTGAAGGCTTGGGTGAAGTCCCTGACGAGGATTAAGAACATCCAAGCGATTGAATACGGCAGTGAGATCCCGAAGAAATATCAGTCGGCCTTGTACAAGAACTTGTACGCTGGCTGATTTTTTATTATGAGCACGAAAAGTAACTCGGAAGGAGGTAGAGGAGATTGTCTGTAGCAAGTAACGTCACGATCGTCACATTCAAACCGGGCAAAAGACACGCGATTGTAGATCCTCCGCTTTGGCAATACGACGTGGGGCAGATTTTGAAGTTCGGAGACCTTGACCTTCCTTCTGTGTATGAAGTCCAGTTCTCCAACGAACCGTTCAAAGGGAAAGCCAAGCCTCAGATTGGCGGACCGGACGGGGTGGAGATCCCGAACGAGTATTTTCTGTCCGGCGCTTCGATCCACGCATGGCTGTATCTTCATGTTGGAGCGAATGACGGTGCGGTTGAATACCATGTCGAAATCCCGATCAACCGCAAGTCCGAACGCGTCGAAGAGGAATTTACGCCTGTCCAGAGAGACTTTGCGGAACAGACCCTTGCAGCACTCACACAAGTTTCGGCGGAGGTTACGACCGCGAGAGATGAAACCATCGAGGCCGCAGAAAGTATCCTTGGTGCAGAAGAAAGGGTTGCCGCCCATGCGGATCAGGTAGCCGCAAACGCCCAAGCGGCGGCTGAGTCGGAGGTCAATGCGAAAGCCTCGGAAGACGCGGCGAAACTGTCTGAGGACAACGCCAAAGTATCTGAGGACAACGCGAAAGAGTCCGAAACCAAAGCCAAGGAATACGCGGATGCAGCCAAGGTCTCTGAGGACAACGCGAAAGAGTCGGAAGACAATGCAAAGCTGTCCGAAACGAACGCGAAGTCTTCTGAGGAAGCCGCGCAGCAGTCACAAGAGACTGCTGCAACCTCGGAATTTCACGCTGTAGCCGCGAGAAATGCGTCAGAAGAAGCGAGAGACGCTGCCTATGATGCAAGGGACCAAGCGGCGGACTATGCTGAGGCGGCGCGGCAAGTAGCGACAGAGATGGGATTTGTCAACTTCTACATTGATGAGAACGGCGACCTGATCATGCTGAAAACCATCAATGTTACGGATATCAACTTTACTCTTGAGGAAGGAGATCTGATTTTTCATGCCTACTATCGAGGAACATGACGGTCTCGTCGATGTAAAAACCAATCTCGGTCATGTCAGCGCCTACGCCATTGCCAAAGCTCACGGTTTTGAGGGGACTGAGGCAGAATGGGAGGCTATGATTGCAAACGCCGGTACCTACGGACAGCAGGCTATGGCTTCTCAGGCAGCAGCCGAAACGGCGAAAAATGCAGCAGAAACCGCGCAGGCTGCTGCGGAAGCTGCGCAGGCGGCAGCGGAAGACGCAAGGGACCGGACCGGCGAAGAACTTGCAAACAAGGTTGACGTTGTCGCCGGTAAAGGACTCAGCAGCAACGACTATACCGATGCCGAAAAAGAAAAGCTGGCCGCGATTGAGGAAGGCGCGAACAAGAACGTCACCGTCGACTGGAACGCGACCTACGGCGACGCCTTCATCCGAAACAAACCGAGAAATCTGGTCCAAGACGAGAATTACGTCCACACAGACAACAACCTGACGGATGCGCTGCTGGAGAAACTGGAAAACATCGAGGCCGGTGGTCAGGTGAACGTGCAGGGGGACTGGACCGAGACTGACACCGAGTCCGATGCCTTTATCCGGAACAAGCCCGAAAACCTTGTACAGGATGCCAACTACGTACACACAGACGAGAACTTCACCAGCGCACAGAGACAGAAGCTTCAGAACATTGAAGCCGGTGCCGAAGTCAACGTACAGGCGGACTGGACCGCCGTTTCCGGCGACGCCGCAATTCTGAATAAACCGGAACATCTTGTCCAGGACGCGGATTATGTGCACACGGACAACAACTACACCACGGAAGAAAAAATGAAGCTTGCCGGGGTGGAGGCTGGCGCGGAAGTCAATGTGCAGGCTGACTGGGCAGAGACGGACAGCACGAGCGATGCGTTCATTAAGAACAAGCCTCTGACCGACGTAGATAACGCTCTCAGTGATACGTCCACTGATCCTGTACAGAATAAGGTCGTCAAGGCGGCTCTGGATGAAAAGGTAGATAAGGTTGCCGGGATGCAGCTCTCTCAGAACAGCTTCACGAACGGTGAGAAAGAGAAGCTTGCGTCCATTGAAACAGGAGCAACAAACGTTACGGTTGACTCCGCAATCTCGCAGAATTCCGATAACCCGGTATCGAGTAAGGCTATCTACACAGAGCTTTCCAAGAAGGTTAATTCAAGCGGATCGAAGCAGCTTTCCGATGAGAATTTCACTTCTGAAGAGAAAACAAAGCTTGCCGGTATCCAGAACGGCGCTACCAACGTAAGCGTTGATGTTGCAATCACTCAGAACTCCAACAATCCGGTCACGAGTGCGGCAATCTACGCGGAGCTTGCGAAGAAGGTTGACGCGGACGGCGGTGCTGGGCTCTCAGACAATAATTTCACCGATGCTTATAAAGAAAAGCTTGATGGAATTGCCTCGGAAGCTACAAAGACGATTGTAGATGCTACGATCACCGAAAATTCCACGAATCCTGTTACCAGCGCGGCAGTATTTGCAGCACTGGCAACGAAAGTGGATGCGGACGGTGGAGCCGGACTCTCGGATAACAACTTCACAGACGCATACAAGACAAAGCTGGAAGGAATTGAGGCCGGTGCTAACAAGATCACGGTAGATTCCGCGACTTCCACGACTTCCACCAATCCGGTGCAGAACAAGGTCATAACCGGAGCTGTCAATACCGAAAATACCAGAGCCACAACGGCAGAGAACGATATCAAGAACAATCTGATTGCCGTTTCCGATACTCAGCCGACCGCTGCAACTACGAAGCTGTGGGTCAATACGAATTCTGATGAAGACACCGTCATGATTCCGACTCTGGAAGATGTGGCGGCTTCTTGGTTTGTGGATTCCGATTACAAGGCCAAGATGAAGAAGTACTTTGAATTGAGCGGCTGCAATGCAATGCAGGATCTTACCTCCATCTGCGATAAGTGGTACAGAGCGACAAGAACCGGATGGACAGGCGGTGTGAGATTTGCGGTCCCTGCTTCCGGCGCGGCAGCGAACTCAGACGGTACAAAAACCGGAGACAATGCCGGACTGACCTGCGTTCCGTCTACCACAGAACAGGCGAATACGGACGATTACAAGAACCTTCCACTGTTTGCCTGTGTTGACTGCAATGTATATCTGGATGATACCGGAAAGCCGCACATTACCGGCATTGATGGCGTCGGCGGCGTGTTCGAGCGGAACAATCCGGAAAAGATTGTCGGCGTTCTGCAAATGGCTGGATGGGTGCGGTTCGTCAACAACGGCGAGACCTATGGATGGGACTACACCGATGAAGAGAATGCGAGCGGCTTCCATCCGTTGAGTGAAGCGGTAGAGCTTGCGGACAACTCGGTCCGAAGTTGGGTTGTGCATGGCAAGTACAACTTTGGCGAGAACTGGACCTGCTGTTCCGGCGTCAAAACAAAGGTTTGGAATGTGTCCCACAACACACAGCTTTCCGGCGTTCGGACCCAGTGGGGAACAAGGTACTGCGGCGCAACGAGCGCGGATGACGCATGGCTCAAACTGATGCTTTATCTCAAATATGGTCAGCTCGATTCCGACCGTATTCTCCACGGCTGCAATAACTACAACTATGAGTACCAGCCTGCCCTTGCCGAAACCGGAGTGGAAAGAATCCTTCTCACGACCGCGCAGGCCGCGAACCTGATTGTCGGTTCAACGATTGTCCTTGCAGCATCGAAACGTGCTCAGAGCAACGTTCTGGACCGCGTGAGAATCACGGAAATCCGGACAGTCGAAGTAGATGGGGCTTCTTACGGCGCTGTTTATGTGGACAATGGCGGCACCACGTTTGATACGACAACGGAAATGTGGCTGTCTACCATGCAGTGGTATACCGGCAGCACGGACGACGTCCTCGGCAATGACGGCGGTATCGATCCCGCCTCGGATAAGTACCCGGTCAAGCTTCAAGGAATTGAATACATGGTCGGATGCTACGAGGCGATGGGAGATACCATGCTGATCTACGGTGCCAACAACGGAGTGAACTGCTGCACGCCTTGGGTATGCAGAGATGCCACAAAACTGTCTACGAGCAAGACGAGCGATTATGTGAGCTGCGGTCTTGGCATTCCGACACCGGCCTCTGCTGCGTGGCAGTATCCGAAACAGATGCACGGAGACAATGACCTGCCAGAACTGATCTTCCCAGTAGATAACGGCGGAAGCACCTCCGGTGGCCCACGCGATGGTTTTTACACGCTTGCCAATACGAGCGGCACCTATGAGTGGCTGCGCCTCGGCCGCCTGTACTACGGCGTCGGGGATGCTGGGTTGTCGTGCGGTCTCGGTGGCTGCGGCCTCGCGTACGCGTACTGGAGCATCGGCGGGCGGCTTTCTGTAACCGGTAATAGGGGTGAATTCCAAGCGGCCTAAGACGCTTGGAAGAGGGGACTTTGTCCCCTTATAAAACAATAACAAATTGGGATGGATTGTGCATCCGCTGGTGCCCGGTGGCTGCGCCTCGGCAACCTGAACAACGGCGTCGGGAATGCTGGGTTGTCGTGCGGTAACGGTAAGCAAATTGCCCCTTCATATGGCGACATATGATTGAACTTCGAATAACGGGGGAAGCCTAAATCTTGAAAAAGACAAGGTAATCCCGTGGCGTCAACTATGAAAATAGAACGCCCGAACGACTGACAAGAAGCATCTCTTTTGTGGAGATGATGATACAGTCTACTCCATGCGGAAACGTATGGTAATCAGGAACAACGGCCTCACGAACGCGAACTGGAACATCGGCGGGCGGATTTTTAGAATGATTTTGACACGAATTTGATGAGAGGCGATATGCCTCAAGCACAATTATTCCCACGCTGCGGCGAAAATGTGTCGTTCCGGCACCGGGGGCAGTTATGAGATTTGAAACTGATCCCCGGGTGTATGACGAATAAGGTCATGCACGGGCTTAGTAGAAAAACCGAAAGGCCCTGAGATTCAAAAAGATTCTTTGCCATTGGAGGGATAGACCTTAAACATGAAAACGTACTGCAAAAAGGTAGATCCCTCTGATGTTTCTACGATTGAACCGTTTATTTATGATGCTTTGTATTCCAAGCTTGGCCGCAAAGACTATTCTGACTTTGTTTCAAGATACTGCGACATGCGCCCGAAAGAGATTCGAAAAAAGAAGCATGAAGGTATCGCGCACTATCCGGAACTGGAAAAGGCGGTCAGAAACATTGCGCTGGATATATCTTTGAGGATCAGGCAGCGGTCATTGGATTTGGAGCCTATACGGTTTTCTGTGCGCACGGATGGCCTGAGCAAGAAAACGAGAATTATAGGCATTGAGAGCGTGATACAGCAGATCATTGAACATGTTGCTGTCGGCTGCATGACTGAGCTTTGGAAAGCAAAGTATGAGTATCACCAGTATGCAAGTATCAAAGGGAAGGGTCAACTAAAGGGCGCAAGGGCAATACAGAGATGGACAGAAGAGGGCAAGACAAAATACTTCGTAAAGTTGGATGTGAGAAAGTGCTTCCAAAGCCTGAGCCGCGAAACTGCGATGCGCTGGCTTAAAAGAGATATTGGGAAAAACGGTCAAATGCTTTGGCTTGTGGACTCTCTCTTGACAATGCACGGAGAAGGTCTTGTGATCGGAAGTCTTCTGTCACAGTTCTTATGCAACTATTTTATGAGTTATGCGTATCGGTATGTGATGTCGCTTTCAAAAGAAAGACGGGGTAAGAAAATTAATATGGTTTCCTGTGCTCTGTTCTATATGGATGACATATTGCTGTGCAGCAATGACCGAAGAAATCTCGTCATGGCGGTAAGAAAACTGATCGCCTATATGAAGAAAAGTTTTGGACTGGACATCAAACCAGAATGGCATGTCAAGCGTCATGTGGACTGCGGCATTGATATGATGGGGTATGTGATCAAGTATAACGGCAAACTGAGAATACGTCCCAGAGTGTTCATACGGGCCCGCAGAGCTTTCGTGCGGTCTGCAGAAGGTGATAACTCAATCAAGATTCAAACTCGCGTAGCGTCTTATTACGGCTTCTTCAAAGCGGCAAGGATTATGAAGCTGAGGACGGTACATTTTATTCCGAAAACCGGAAAGAGACGAACAGTCAACGTCCGGGCAATGCAGAAGAAATCAGCTATACTGACAGGTGCAGAAGCAAGGAGGGAAATGGAATGCGCTGCATAAGTGTATCTGCTGAGAAGCAGAAAGATGTTGAAGTAAATATCTTTGATGGAACTGCGCACATCTATCTCAGAACCGGTCATGTAGAAAAGACCGGCGAAGGTGAAGGCTCTGAGGGCGGAAACTACTGGGAATGCGAAGAGGCATATATGACCTGCGATGCGGATGACGCTCCGGCAATTGATGAGATCGGAGAAGCGTTTGACGCGTGGTTTGGTTATGTGTCTGACTGGCAGGCACCGAAAGAGAAGACCCTGAAAGAGCTTCAGGCAGATATCGAATATATAGCGGCAATGTCCGGTATTGATTTGGAGGTGTAACCGGTGGCACTTCACAGCAAAAACTATCTTATGATCAAGAGAAATTTTGACCGGCAGCTTTGGAGCGTTGACAAGGTCAGAAGCCTTGTCGGTGTGCCGAGAACCGGAATCACAGCGGCGGAATTCTTTGAGATAACAGGCGAGGAATTCGGCCCAGAGACTACCGAAAGCTGAGGTTGTACTTGACATGAAGAAAGCTTTGGTATTGGAAAAAGAAGACATTCGCAAGATCCTTGCTGAGAAGTACAAGGTGGACAGCAAGAGTATTATCACAAATGCTTATTCGTACACGGTTGTTCTGGATGACATAGAAGATACGGATAAGCCCGATAATTCAGTAGAGGGCGGTGGTTAATCTATGGCATTGGAGTTCAAAAGAAACAAGCTCAATGTAAAAGACGGAACCGGTACATTCGTTGAGATTCCAGTTCTCGGTGAGCAGGAAACCGAAAAAGCAACTGCCGGTGAGCTCGCAATTGAGGTAAGCAGAGCGACTGCTGCAGAAGATGCTCTTGCAGAGCAAGTCAGCCGTCTTCAAAAAGTGGTGGGTTCTCCGTTCGTTGCGAACACTGCTGCGAGCATGACAAACACTGACAGAGTGTATGTGTATACCGGCAGCGAATCGGGTTATACAGCGGGCAATTGGTACTACTACGACGGCAGCGCTTGGGTGTCTGGCGGTGTATATAATTCCGCAGGAATGAATACTGACACGACGCTTGCAATGGCCGGAATTCCTGCTGACGCAGAAGCCACGGGAGAAGCGGTTGCTGAGTTAAGTCGCCAATTAAGTGACTTAGAGGACACCGTCACCGACTCCACCACCGGACTTGACACCAAAGCTCCTGTGATCTTGGAGACAGCCTCCGGAGCAATCGCCAGCTTTTCCGACGGTGCGGATTCAATGCCTATCAAGAAGCTGGTGGCGCAGATCGAGCCTGTGCAGGATTTGCACGGGTATAGCAATCCGTGGCCTGCGGGTGGCGGAGCTAACAGATGGGATGAAGAGTGGGAAGATGGAAATATTGATGCCAACGGTAATAAGGTAACTGCTACAACTCTTATAAGGAGCAAGAACTATATTCAGGTCGAACCTAACACAACGTATTGTACAAATGTTTTCAGAGTGTTTGAGTATGATGAGAGCAAACATTTCCTGTTAAGGACGCAGGTGGCAAACGATTTTACAAAGACCGAAGTATTTACAACGCAAAGCACCACCCGTTATTTGCTGTTCGTTATGGCTACTTCATACGGCACAACATACAACAACAACATCGCTATCAACTACCCATCAACAGTAACCACCTACTCCCCCTACTCCAACATCTGCCCGATCAGCGGATGGACTGGGGCGGAGATTGAGCAGACGGGTGTGAATGTGTGGGATGAAGAGTGGAGAATTGGATATTATACATCTACGGGCGAGTATTCAAGAGTTGATAATTGTATTGCGAATGTAAATCCAATTAGTGTTAAGCCAAACACACGGTATTATTTATATATGGACTCGAGATATGTAAATAGTGCGCGCGTTGTGTACAGGGATTTAAACCGTAACTTCATATCAGCCGTGAGTCTTGGGAACGTATTTGCTTTTACAACCCCTAATAACTGCTATTTTATTGATTTCGGCACCTTCACAGCACCGGCTGTAACTGCATATAACAACGACATCAGCATCAACTACCCAGCAACAGACACCACCTACCACCCCTACACCGGCAACCAAATCTCCGTCAACTGGGAAGACGAAGCTGGGACAATCTACGGTGGCACGGTCACGCTCAATGAGGATGGGTCTGCGGATGTAATAAGTCGTTATCAACTTAAAGCACTTAATGGTAGTGAAACTCCACAGGGGGGATATGCCGTAAATGCAAATACTGTTAGCAGATATTTCACTATATTACCTAGGACTCCTATTAATAACCCAGCATCTATTTCCGAAGAAGGATACATGCCTTTTCTAAAAAGTAATTTGTTCCAAGTGAAAAGTAGAAGTGTTTGGGGTTCTGCGGCAGAAAATAATGTTTGGTGTTGGACTATTAATAACTATGATCAGTTGCACTTAGCTTTCAGTAATAATGCATTGGGCATTACAACTGAAAGTTCTTCCGCAGAAGTTGATGCCGCTGTAAAAGCGTGGCTTGCGAATAACCCTTGTTATTTCACTTTGCCATTAACGGAAGAGAACTATCAAACCTACCATTTCGACAACATCGGCCAGCTCTACACCTTCCTCGGCACAAACAACGTCTGGTGCGATACCGGAGACGTAGAGGTAACTTATCCCGCTGACACCAAGCTGTTCATCGAGAAGCTCACCCAGCCGACAGAGGATGATATGACGGCAAATGCCAACATTGCCGCGAACACCTTCTTCATGATCGGCAACACCTTGTATTTCAGCACTGCCGCAATCGCACAGGGAGCAACGATTATTCCAGGCACTAACTGCAATGTGGTAAGCCTTGCAGATGCACTCAATCAACTCAATACCTGATAGGAGGATAAAACAATGAAGTATCTTGTAACTGAAATCCAGAGCTTCCACGGTGGTGCTACCGCCACTCCGACCTATGCGTATGACAGCGCAAACTATGACACTCAGGACAAAGCCCAGCAGGCCGCAAGAGCGAAGTATCACCAGCTTCTCGCCGGTGCGGCTGTCTCTCAGGTTCCCATGCACACCGTCATGATGTACACGGATGAGGGCTTCTTCATCGATTCTGAGAAGTTTGAGCATGAGGTTCAGCCAACGCCCGAACCGACTCCTGAACCGGCTTAAGAGGCATAATCGTTTGTCACTAAAATGGAACGGCTTATGACAGAAGAACAAGCAATAGCCTTTTTCATCCTGCAAGCTCTGCAAATATATCTATTGTGGGGCATCTTTATGAATATGAGAAAGTGATTTAAAGGAGAGCGAAAAATGATCAGAATCACGAAGGACGGCATATACGAATACCATCTTGTCTTTTGGCGAATATGTATTTGCAAGAACAGGAAACACCCGGTCATGAAAGGTAAGACTCTAGTCACTTAACGGAGGACGAAGACATGAATCAAGAAGACATAAATCAAGAAGACATAGCGTGCATCATGAATGCCATCAACGATGCTATAAGTGGACTTGGATATATCGCTGTTGGGTATGACAATACTAATACGTTTTTGAACGTAACTATTGAGCATAACTGATTTAGCGACTTCATTTAACGGGCCTAATTAGGTGATTCAGGAACCCAATTATTGACCCGGAACACCGGGCATGATAAAATGAAGAAGGGGCGAGACTTAATAGCCTCGCTCCTCCAACCACGGGATGATGGCCTTACTTAATGCCCACGCTTTGGAACGTTCTTCGTCTGTGCAATACTTGTCGAGCCTTGCATAGACATCAGGAGGAAGAGTGCAGCTGAACTTGACGAACTTCTCTCCGGCTTCCTTTGCCGATCCAAAACGGGGGCGGCCTCGCTGAGTTTCTTTCTCAGTCATAGGGCATCACCTCAGATCAATAATACCATGACTGTCAAGGAGGACGCTATGATCAACTGGGAAGTTGTTGATGTTTTTGCGAGGATTGCAACATGCATCGGATTCGGAATGTTTCTGCACTGGCTTATCTTTGAGGACAGGAGATAATCAAAATGGATTGTAGATGTTGCAAGCACTGGTATTCTTGCCCACTTGGAAAGTCAGGGCATGACAGAGGAACGTCTGTTGGGTATTCCAGTGGCGTATGTACGGAATGGGAGGAAAGCAAACTCCGAACCTATATCGAGCTAATCAAAGAAGGAGTTACTCCGTGGAGTAGATTTACCATCTTTCTCAGAATCGTTTGGAACAGTCTCCCACGCCGCCGCCTGTATTGGCACAACGGTAAGCGGTATGATTAATCAGGAAGTCGAAGCCGTTAAGAATCTATGTGATCAGATAGGATATGGTAATGCAATGCTGATCGCAAGCGCATTGTGGAAAATTCAGCTCATAGAGTCTGGACTTTCTGAAGAAGCCGCAAGCGATGCGGCATTCGTTCCGACATGTTTGCCGTTCCTCAAGAAGAAGTGGCAAAAAACGACCGCCGGGGAACGTGATAACATGATGCGATTGATTGACAACGGCAAAAACGCTTAGTCACTTAAATGGGTTTTCGTGCATGGGCTGAAAATGCCCGTAAATACTGGGGTTTTCAGGCCTCGAAAATTGACAGGCCTACTTAAAAACCTAAAAATTTTTGAAGTAAGCTCCAACGGGTCCATGTTTTTTGGACTTGTTGGAGCCTTCTTCGCGGCGAAAATATAAGCCGTGACTGTATGTTTATAAGTACGCGAAGCGCGGAGATTCCGCACAGAATGCGGACAGCAATGCCGTGAGCAGCAACGCAGCCAGAGACAAAAAATGAGGCGAAGGTATATCTCCATTATATCACATGTTCTCTCAAAACTGAAGTCTTGATATGTACAAATATTAGTGTATAATTGAGGCGAGAACATGAAAGGAGGATACCTAAATGTCACTGGATTGCAAAGAGAGATTTGCGAACATGGTAAGGCAGGAATTGGAAGAGGTTTTGACGGTAAGGCAACTGGAAAATGTGATGGGGACGATATGGAGCACGTTATCGGCGGTTGATATGACAATGACATTCCGCGAAGAGAACGGCGACCTATCGAGTGATGAGCTGCTGCAGGCGTTTTTACAGGCAAAGCGAGTGGAAGGAAGATCCGCGTCAACATTGGAACATTACAGGTACATCGTTACGCGGTTTTTGGAGGCGACAAAGGTTCCGATATCGGATACCACAGTAAACACGATTCGCTCTTATTACACAAGCGAGTTAGACCGTGGAATTTCCGAAAAAACGGTTCGCGGATATCAGACGGTGTTTAGCTCAATGTATGGGTGGCTCTGGCGGGAAGGTTTGATTCGGAAAAATCCGTGTGCGAACATCGGTGTAGTCAAGGTCCCGGACACGAAAAAGCATCCGTATTCTACAGTGGAAATAGAGCTCATCAAAGAGAACTGCAAGAATCTGCGGGACAAGGCGGTAGTCCTCTTCTTGATGTCGACCGGATGCCGAATCTCGGAGGCGACGCAAACAAACTGGAAAGACATAAACTTTCAGGATAAAGAACTTGTGGTTTTTGGTAAGGGCAGTAAAGAAAGAACTGTGTATTTGGATGACGTGGCTTGCGATGTGCTGAAAAAGTATCTGTCAACACGAGCGGACGATAACCCGGCTCTGTTTATCGGAAAAGGCGGAGGCAGAATTACACCGGGCGGTATCCGAGTGATGCTGAAGCGACTTGAACGGGTCTCACATGTGCAAAATATCCATCCGCACAGATTCAGAAGGACACTGGCAACAAATCTTGCTACAAAGGGAATGCCTGTGCAGGAAATTGCGTATATACTCGGACACGCCAAAATTGATACGACAATGAGATACATCTGCGTACAGGCAATTAATGTGAAAAGTCACTATCAGATGCTTGCTGCATAATCTCAAGAACAGAAGTAAAGAGGAAAAGACGCGGTGGTTTTTCCACCGTGTCTTTTTTATACAGAACCCAAAGATTTCTCTGACTGAAAAGGAGGAAACAATATGGACCTAACCGCATTTGCGATGCCGAGGAAATGTGAAGTTCCGGAAGGTGCCTACGGAGTCTGGCAGATTCCGGACTTGAACATCATGATGCCTGTCTACAAAACAGGCGGCGGTGCAAGCGCACAGAAGGTGGTCGACAAAGAGGAGGCCGCGAGCATGTTCCCCTATGGCTGCGGCAAAATCATCGCGGACCATGCAGACTCCAAGTATCACGCAAGCAGCGGAGCATGGAAAATCGGGAAGGTCCGTCCGGACTATGTGGCGTTCATGGTCAAACCGGACGGAACGAAAGAACGGTATGTCTGTAATCAGGTTGCAAGGGTAGACGTCCACAGAAACGGATATACCTTAGACGGTCAAGGTATTTATCCTCGGTCAGCGACGGATATCATCTGCGTCTGCTGCGCCAATGCCAGAGGCACCGAAAACTACTGGGCCGTCTTTAAGTATAAGGGGAAAATGCCATGACATCAGATGATCTTGACTCGTGGGTGAACTGGCTTCTTGAAAATCGGTGATGGCAGAGGAGATGATCAGCCTATGCCGGAATACACATTTGGAGCGATTCTTATTTTAGCTGTCGTCACTTTTTTATGGAACGACAGAAACAATCATTTTCGGAGGTAAGCGATTGTGTTGATGAATCAATTTCGTTGCGATTCGACAGGAAATATGTACGGACCGCACAAGGACAGACCGCAATCCGCGCAAGACGGACAGACGTACTATGAAACGGATACCTGCATGATGTTTCGATACAGCGCGGAACAGTGCAAGTGGGTTCTCGCTGTGTAGGTGATTCGAATGAAACCAATGATCATCTACATCAAAAAAGACGGAAACCTTGACCTTACGCCGGAAAAGCTGGAAAAGCTGATATCCGATGCATTTCAGCAGGGCTATGATGAAGGATTCTACGCAGGAACGAAGGTGAACACCTTCACTTATCCAGAAGTCCCGAACTGGAACAAAACGATCCGTTACGATCAGGTGACGTGCGACACCAACAGCAGCTTCAAGCAGCAGGGGTCCGGTACCTGCTTTACAACCGCACAGAGTGCGGCAAGCGCCGTCGAAACCGCGTCTGAGCCATAGCATCATCCCAAGCCGCGCCTGCGGCTTATTATTTTATGAAAGCACGAGGTATGGTCCAATGGGCAATTATGGTCGTCATCTGAATGCAGGAGGTGATCTGCGTGACTTTTGCTGATTTCCTCCAAAAGATCGGATTGAGCTACACGACTTTCTGGGGAATCCTTGCGTTTGCAATGTCAATCGGTATTGAGATTATCCCAAAAATCAAGTGGAGCCCGTGGAGCGCATTGTTTCTCTGGATCGGGGGCAAAATCAATGACAAGATTGACAAGAAGGTCTCCGAATCGATGAAGAAGATCGAATCCGTGGAGTCAAAGGTTGACAGACTTCAAAATGAACTGAATTCTCACATTAAAGAGTCAGAGGACAAAGCGCTTCAGGAGAAGCGCCGGGATATCCTTGATTTCTCAAATGCATGCCTGAACAAGCGGAAACACACCAAAGAGCAGTTCGAGTTTATCATTTCCCTTTGTGACGAGTACGAACTGTATATTGAAGAGAACAAAATCAAGAATGGAGTGATAACATCCGCGATCAAGGACATCAGGCGTCTCTATGACAAGTGCCGAGAGGAACGAAGCTTCCTGAGCAATGAAGAAGAGAAGGATCGGCCTTGAACGGAATCTATGCTGAGAAGGTCGTCCAAGACAATGTTTCGTTCTGGACCGTCAAGGATGCGAAAACCAATCAGATCATATCAGTTGGACCTACAATTTCCAGTGCGGTAGAAAACTATGAAACCGTCCTTGAAAATGAAAGAGTGGCGGAGGAACTTGGCATGCCGATGGACGATATGGATCTGTAGCGTGTGAAGGATGAGTTTAACTTTTTCGACCAGAAAAGTTGAACTCATTCTTCGTTTATGTGAAAAAACGCGGTATTTCAGAAATGAGTTGATAAAAAAGGAGTGATTTGCTGTGACATTCGCGGAATATATCTATCAGCAATTGCGAAAAGCCGGTGTCACAAAAGAGGGGGCCTGTGCTGTGCTCGGAAATGTGCAGGCCGAAAGCGCGTTTCGAGCCAACAACCTGCAAGACAGTTTCAACAGCCGCCTCGGGATCTCCGATGATGAGTTCGTGCGTAGAGTTGACGCCGGGGACTATTCGCTTTTCATGACGCGGGACCTCGGATTTGGCGCGGCGCAGTGGACTTATGGACCGAGGAAAGAAAAATTCTACAGATATGCCAAGAGCACCGGACGGTCTATTGCAAATGAGAAAATGCAGGTCGAATTCCTGATCAAAGAGTTCAAGGAAGACTTTGCCGGTATCTGGAAACTGATCTGCACAAGCACCGATCTCATCGCGTGCACCGACAAACTTCTCGAAGTCTGGGAGAATCCTGCATATAAGGACTACTCAAACAGGCGAAAAATGGCGAATAGCTGGTATGCAAAGGTGGATCAGCTTGAAGCGACGGCAGCAAGCGAAACTGCAAACTCATCAAGCAAAGGCGGTGGTGGTATGTCCAAGGTTGAGCAATACACCCGGGAGGCAGAAAGTATCGCGGCAGACAACAGCCATGGATACAGCCAGAACAGCAGGTGGGGTCCTGACTATGACTGTAGTTCACTCGTTATTCAGGTCGTCCAGAACGCCGGAATCCCGGTCCGCACAAACGGTGCGTCTTATACAGGGAACATGCGTTCCGCGTTTCAAAGGTGCGGATTTCAGGATGTGACAGCGTCCTGCAACCTTGCAACCGGCGCTGGAATGATTCGCGGCGACGTTCTTCTGAATGATTCCAGCCACGCGGCAATCTATGTCGGCAACGGCAGGGTAGTCCATGCGAGGACCGACGAAGGCAATTCCATGACTGGCGATCAGTCCGGGAATGAGATCCGGGTCCAGTCTTATTGGAACTACCCGTGGAGCTGCGTCCTGCGGTATCCGGGAGGCGGATCTTCATCCACACCCGGTGCTGCAACGTATTCCGCAGGCCAGAGCGAAACCAGCGCGGTGGTGTCTACAAATCTCCGCAAAGGTTCTAAGGGAGAAAAAGTCAAGGAACTTCAGGACAACCTCATCAAGCTTGGCTACAGCGTCGGAACGTGGGGTGCGGACGGCGACTTTGGAGAAGACACAAGAGCCGCCGTGATCGAATTCCAGAAAGATGCGTTCCCGGACAACAAGGCGGAGTGGGACGGCATTGTCGGTAAGAACACGAGGGCCGCGATTGAAAAAGCGCTCGAAGCTCTGAACTCAAAGGCACCTGAAACAAAGAAGACAGTTGGAAAAGGCGACGTCGTCAACTTCAAGGGCGGGCTTCAGTATTTGACTGCGAAATCTGAGATTGGCAGCAAGGCCAATGCCGGAAAGGCAAAAATCACACAGATCTACAGTGGAAAAGGCGTGAAGCATCCTTTCCACCTCGTCAGAGTGGCCGGAGGAGGCTCCAATGTCTACGGCTGGGTAGATGAATCAGATATCGAGGCGATCTGATATGGGCAAGCACGAGAAAAAACCGTCCACGACGGTAGAGCACCCCAAGAAAGAGTTTTCCAAAAAAATTGCGGTCATTGCAATCGTGATGTGGGTGTCGGTAAACATCTACGGCATGGTGATGATGGCAATAACGCTGGACCTGTCGCCGCTGATGTATATTGTCGGCAGCGTCGACGCGGTGGTGGCAATCGTGTACACCACTTATTCCATCAAGGCAAAAGCAGAAAACATGATCAAGCTCAAAAAGATTTACGGCTATGATGCCGAGTCTGTCGTTGACGCGGTTCTTCGGGAACGCGAATACTACGACGACTGATCAAACAATATGAAAACCCGATAGGGAAAGGAGAAACATACAATGGATAAATCTGTCATTCTCAACATCGTCCTGATCGTCCTTTGCGCCGCTTTGTACGGTCTCAGACTCTATTTCAAGACCAAAGGCAGCGTGTTTGAAGCAGCCAGTCAGTTCATTGCTGACATCGAGAATTCCGGTCTTGTTGGTCCGGAGAAAATGGCCTATGTGGTATCACAGCTCTTTGCTCTGATCCCTATTCCTCTGAAAAGCATCTTCACAGAAAGCCGACTGCAGGAAATGGCGCAGGAGGTTTTTGATACAATGAAAGAATACGCCCTGAAATATGCCAAGCGTGTTGACGAAGAAGCGAAGGCGAAAGAGGACGTAAAGCCCGAGGAGCAAGAACCAACAGAAGCCTGATGCTCTGACGCAGCACAAAATCAATCAGGCAACATCCGGAGTCTTACCTCCACTCCGGTTTTGCACCGCCAGGCTGTACAAGGTCTGGCGGACCGCCCGTCCCGGCCTGTGTCGGGGCGGGCCTTTCTTTTTTTGGAATTTCCTCTTTCACTTAGCGGAATAATATGGTATACTATACAACAGATCATCCAACAAACAGTGGAGAGGAGAAGACGTATATGGCAAAAGTCAGATGTCCGGCCCTCGGATGCAGAAGCACAGACTGCACCCCGTTGACCGAAAAGAACAAGTACAAAGCCGGTAAAGGAATCGTTGGCGGCGCGGTCGGCGCTGTCGCTCTTGGTCCGGTTGGCCTGCTGGCCGGTGCCGCATCCGGATTCAGCGGCAAGAAGAAAATCAAGTTCATGTGCAATAAATGCGGCAAAGTCTTTGAAATGAAGATCTGAACATCAGCAACACAGCCCGTCCTGCAAACCAAAGCAGGGCGGGCTTTTTCTTTTTGTCTTAAATGTCAAATTGCACGAAAACATGGTCAAATATTTGTACATAAAGTCAATTGCATTTATAAGTGCTATTTGGTATACTATAGATGCTGAGGGGCACTTGACGGCCCTGATGAGAGGAGGTGTTATGATGCGGTATTCGATCCCGGAATGGAACATCGAGTCTCTGGAGAAGAAGATCACGAAGATCCGGAACAAGTGCGAGAAGTACGGCTGCGAGTTCAAGTACGAGCGGATGGGGGAGCACTTCGACGAAGTGACCTTCTCCTACGTCGATGAATTCACCGGCACCACAAAGCGCTACAAGCAGGTTGTGAAGTTCATTGATGTGGAGGCTGAGGGAACTGCCGCGATCAACGGATGGCGATTCGCCGCGACTCTGGAATACACGAAGCAGGGAAACATCATTGATGCGGTGCCCGGAATTGAGATTCCGAAACGCTTCTATGACTGCGGACCGTGGTGCGAGCACTGCAAGACCAACCGCGACAGGAAATACAGCTTCGTGGTCTTCGAGGAAGAGACCGGAGAGTTCAAACAGGTTGGAAAGTCCTGCCTGAAGGACTTCACCGGTGGGCTGAGCGCTGACAATGCAGCGTACTTTGAGAGCTTCTTCAAAGAGATCAAAGAGGCAACCGGGCTTGGCGGGTACTACGGGTTCGGCAAAAAGTACTACGAGACCAAAGAACTGATGACCTACTTCGCCGAGACCATCCGCGTCTTTGGGTATGCCAAGACTGACAGCCTGTACAGCACGGCTGATCGAGCTCAGACGTACTACGATGTTGACCACAACATGCTTCGCGGGAAGTATGCTGAGGAAGCGCTGGAAGAGAGGGAAGAGGCAAAGGGCAAGGGCTTCAATCCGGAGAATCCGGAGAGCGTTGCTCTGGCTGGTGAGGTCATCGACTGGATCATCAACAACGAGAGGGACGACAATTACTTCCACAACATGAAGGTTGCGCTGTCTCTGGAATACAGCAGCGCGAGAAACTTCGGCCTTCTGGCGTCCGCGTTCCCGGCCCACAACAGGGATATTGAGCGTGAGGCAGAACGCCGCGAGCGTGAGCGGAAGGAAAGAGAGGCCGGAGAACTGAGCAAGCACGTCGGTGAGGTCGGAAAGCGCGTCAGTTTCAAGCCGACCGAGGTTGTGGCTCTGACAAGCTGGGAAACGCAGTTCGGAGTTACGACGGTGTACAAGTTCGTGGATGAGTCCGGCAATGTGTTCACTTGGAAGACCGGAAACTGGGTGGATCAGGAACTTCCGGTTCTGAAAATCACCGGCACGGTCAAGGAACACAAGGAGTATTGCGGTGTGAAACAGACCGAACTCACAAGGTGCCGGATCGAGTATGGCAAGAAGCCGGAGAAGCAGCCGACGAGAGAAGAACTGGAAGCCAACGCAAAGGCTATGGCTGAGATAGATAAGGCTCTGGACGAACTGTGCTGCGCCTGATTGTGCAGGAAGGAGGACACTGTGACAAGACAACAGAAGTATCCGGACACGAAGACATTTCACTTCTACAACGCCAATCCGAAGAACAGGATTACGGGAGATTGCCGAATCAGGGCAATTTCGACAGCAACCGGCGTGGAGTACAACAAAGTCGTTCTTGCACTGGCTCTCATCCAGATGGAAACCGGGTATGATCAGTGTACGAATCAGGGAATCGATATCCTGATGGACGCTCTCGGATGGAAGAAACAAAAGCAGCCGCGCAAACCAAACGGAAAGAAGTACACAGGAAAAGAGTTTTGCAGGGTCCTGCAAAAAGGTGTTCCAGAAAACGGAATCGTTATTTCGCCAAGGATCTTCTGCAACATTGGTGGAAACCATGAGGTTGCCGTTGTTGACGGGAAGGTCTGGGACACTTGGGACAGCACGGAAGGATGCATCGGAAACTACTGGACTAAGGAAGCGTAAGGGAGGGCTCTCAATGTACGAAATCATCTATGATTACGATAACGAGTACGACACCGAACGCAACATCATGGAGACTTTTACTGGTGATTGGTTTGAACTTCAGGATTATATCAAGCAGATGAAGGCGAACGGGTGCTATAACATCTCCGCTTCTGCGGTAGGTGATTGGTGAAAAGGAGGACGCAGCATGAAGTACTTTAAGCGAGTGAAGGGCGAGGACGAGTGGAAGGAAGTCAACTATGACACGGCGCTTTGGACGATTCTCACGACGTACAAAGACAATGACATGACGCGGGCAATGCTGACTGTCGGAAACCTTATTCCGTGTGCGTGGTCCGAGATTCGGGTGTACAACGATGACGGGTTGACGGCAATGGCTGGCCTGAGCAATCTTCTTCCGGATGACTTTCATGAGGAAGACACAGACAGAGACAAGGAAAAATGACATTCTCTGAAAAAGAAGTCGTGATCCGCGCTCTGCGTTCCTACTCGGATCAGCAAACAAGAAAAGCGAAAAACGCAGAGAAGCAAGGAGAGTCGGGCAAAGCATCACAATTCATGTCAGAAGCCGAAAAAGCAAGTGGCCTGATGCACGTATTTGCCGGACTGCTGACGGTCCCGTCCGGAGAGGGAAGAATATAGCGAGGCCTCCAATGACGACCGCATATACCGGGCTCAACGGTTTGATAAAAAGTATCCTGGTGGCATTATTCTGAATGAGGAGGATTATGATGGGCCAGCATAAATATAACCCGACTGCGATTGCTGCTAAAAATGGAGAAATTCCACCGAAGCCAAAACCGCCATCTAAAAGAGAACGTGAAGCTATTACTTATGCCGCTTTTCAGGATGCAATGCACAAAAGAGGTTTACTTACACCGTTTGACATGAATACTCTTCTGGGCGTTGATAACACATACCTAAATTAAAGGGCAAATAAAAAGTCTTAAAAGTTGCCAAAAACATTGACAAACGGCTGTAAATACGGTATAATTGAAACGCTGGGATCAGCTATTTCTTTTGATCCGAAGATGCTATGAAGCATTCAACAAAAGCTAAACGGAGATGCAGCCGGATGAGATTTACGCAGTACAAGCAGCCGCCTTGTAATGGCTGCGATAGACGTAAGGTAGGATGTCACGCGAAGTGCGGCGATTATAAAGAATGGCTATCAGGATACAGGGCGGATGCGGAGCGTGCAAGACAATACGACAATGCCCAAGATTTTATTGTGAGCAATCGAATGGACTGGGCGTCGAAGGTTCAAAAAGGAATCGGACGTGGCATTAAGGTCCGAAACGTTTGGGGTAGATAACAATGATTTTAACAGGTCGCGAAATTCAGTGGCAAGTAAAGGAAGCCGGAGGAATCCAGATTGACGATTTCGACGAGTCGCGTCTGAATCCGAACAGCTACAACCTGCGCCTTCATAACCAACTGATGGTCTACAAAGACACTATGCTGGATATGAAGAAAGACAATCCGGCCCGGACAATTGAGATTCCGGAGAGCGGACTGACTTTGTTCCCGGGAACGCTTTATCTGGGACGAACGGTTGAAAGGACTTTCACCGACAAGTATGTGCCGATGTTGGAAGGGAGATCGTCTGTCGGACGGCTTGGTGTCTATATCCATGTGACGGCAGGGTTTGGAGACATCGGCTTTGACGGCTTCTGGACGCTTGAAATATCCTGCGTGCAGCCCGTTATCATCTACCCGAACGTGGAGATCTGCCAAATCTACTTTCACACTGTGGAAGGTAATGCTGGCATGCAGTACAAAAGTGGAAAGTACCAGAACAACTCCGGAATCCAGACGAGCCGGATGTGGATGGACTTCCAGAAGGAGAATGTATGAAGGCAAAAGACTACTTCGACAAATTCATCGGGCCTATCAAGGAATGCGAGAATGACAATCAAAAGCTGATGGCTGTCACCAACGCGATTTACGTGAACTTCCAGTACGAGCTCAATCAGATCGTTGAACAGCGGAAGATCAAGTTCCTGAACGCGGCTATCAGTGTGATTGATGAGCAAAACCGGAAGTGGAACGCTTTGGAGAGGCTTATTGAGAAGGCTGGTGTTCCGCCTGTGCTGAAAATCAACGGGTTCCGGAACGCCAAAGCAATGCAGGTCCCTGAAATCCGAAAAATCTATGAGAGCCGGGGCATTGAGTTCCCGTTTGAGGACAAGAAATGACTTTTTTCCGATTCGTTTATTTCTGCTATGCCGTTGTGAATGTCGCGCTCATAGCCGGAATCGTGAACGCTGCCATGTACTTCGATAAGTGGCCCTTGCTGTGGTTTCTGATCATTGTGCTTCTGAATCACCCGGGGGATCTGGAATATCGTGAAAGTGGAAAGCAGAAAGATGATGACTGATGGCCTGCGTGCCGCAGCAGAAAGCATGCAACTGTACTACGATTGCTTTGCTATTGAGTTTGTGGATGAAAAAGACCCGTATGCGCCGCCTGGAAGATATATTCGTTACGGAACGACCGGAACGGATGATCAATATGTCGAGCATTGGATCGGCGAGCGTGATGTCCAAGTCACTGTCCGATACTCGGAAGGCGAGATTGAAGCGCATAGAGTAGAGGAAATGAGACGGCGAGAGGCAGCGGCAATGGGAACGAAGATTCGATTGATGACCGAGTTTGAAATTCCATTGCCAAAGTGGAAGGAGCTTATAGAACAAATACAAAGGAGTGAACGATGAAACCGATCTATGAGCCAAAGGGAGCGGCGAAAGAATACGGGGATCTCGCAATCAACATTTATCAGAACTGCGACAACGCCTGCTATTATTGCTTTGCTCCGAGCGTTCTTCACAAAGCGAAGGAACAGTTCTGGGGTCCGGTCAGAGTCCGCGAAGGGATTGTGGAGGCCACAAAACGTCAGATCGAAAATGAACACATTACAGGAAAACTGATCCACCTGTGTTTTTCCTGTGATCCATTTCCCCGCCGCGCAGACAATACACCAACGCTGGAAATCATCCGTCTGCTGAAAGAGTACGGGAACCATGTCCAGATTCTCACAAAAGGCGACGGAAGAGCCGCGCTTCCGCTTTTGAATGAGAATGACTGGTTTGGCGTGACAGTCTCATGCATGGGACGATTGGCCGAATCTGCGGAGCCGGGAGCACTGCCGCCAGAGGGGAGACTGTGGCAGTTGGTAGACGCAAAGCACGAAGGAATCAAGACGTGGGTATCGTTCGAGCCAGTCTTGTGCCCGGACGACGTCATGAATGTGATCCGCGTGTATCACAACTTCATTGACAAAGCCAAGATCGGCAAGCTCAATTATCATCCATCTGACATTGACTGGAAAAAGTTCGGGCAGGACGTCGAAAAGCTTTGCACGGATCTCGGCATGGACTTTTATATCAAAGACAGCCTGCGGGCTGAGATGCTGAAGTGAAATAATAGCAGGTGCCACGAAGCGCGGCCATTACTTGGAGTTATTGCCAGACGTAAGTTGGTTTGCGATACAGAAGCAGTGGTAAATGGAATGTGATAAACAGCCTGCTATAAATAATAAATACGATAGAGGAACGACAAAACAGAAAGGAGAAAACAATGCAGTTTCATGACCTGCAGATCATGGTACGCGAGAGATTCGCGGACATGGTCAACAAGTACAAGGTTGCGTATCAGACGGATGTCGACCCGGACACGCTCTGGAACACCTACCTTGAAAGCTTTCCGGAAGAGAAAAATCCGATCTTCCGTGTAAGACGCGAGCACGATTGCTCTTGCTGCCGCCACTTCATCAAGCGCATCGGCGGAATCGTCTTTATCGACGAAGAGCAGAAACTTCACACCATCTGGGGATTCGCTGTTCCTGATGACGGATATCAGGTGGTGCTTGACGCGGTGGATGCTCTTGTGAAGAGCTCCAAGATCACTCAGGAGTTTATCACCAACGAGTACAGCATCGGCACCGAGAAAAGCCGGGAGTACGATCAGGACTACGAGCTTGTCACTACGTGGGAGCACTTCTATCTCGAAGTTCCGAAGGAGTGGCAGTATCGCGGGAGAGATACCATCGACTCAGAACGCTCGAGGAGACGGAGCGCCGCAGAGGTTTTCGGTCGTGCTCTCAGAGAAATCACAATGGACTCCATCGACACCGTCCTTGAGCTGATCCGGTCCAATACGCTCTATAAGGGCGCAGAGTGGGAGAAGCAGATCACGGACCTCCGGAAGATGAAGACCGATTATGAGAAGATTCCGGAAGAGCAGAGAGAGCTCTATGTGTGGAGAATCGCGCCGAGTGTCGGCCCTGTTATGAGCCGCATCCGCAATCATTCCATCGGAACGCTTCTGACTGATATTTCCGAAGGAATGGAGCTGAATGAGGCTGTTCGGCGGTACGAAGCGATTGTAGCACCCGCAAACTACAAACGCCCGAAGGCTATCTTCACCAAGAAGATGCTGGAAGAGGCGCAGAAAACCGTGCAAGAGCTCGGATACATGGATTCTCTGCGCCGCAGGTACGCAAAGCTGGACGACATCACGGTGAATAACATCCTGTTTTCCAACCGCGACGCGTCCAAGCGAATCAAGGGCGGAAACGTGTTCGACGATATGATGTCAGAGGCGAAGTCCTCGCCGAAGAAGTTTGACCGTGTACAGGAAATCGGGATTGAGCAGTTCATCTCGGACGTGCTTCCGGACGCAGTCTCGGTCGAGGCTTACGTGGAGAACAAGCACGAAAAGAACATGTGCTCACTGATCACGTCATCCGATCCGTTTGCTCCGTCCATGTTCAAATGGGACAACCCGTTTAGCTGGGCCTACTCCGGCAATATTGCTGACAGCGACATCAAGCAGAACGTCAAGAATGCTGGCGGAAACGTGATTGCGGATCTCCGGTTCTCGATTCAGTGGAACGACGGAAGGATTCCTCACAGTCAGAACGACCTTGATGCCCACTGCATTGAGCCGAACGGCCACGAGATCTTCTTCGGTAACAAACGTTCTACAAATACTGGCGGCTTCCTTGATGTAGATATCATTCATCCGGTGCTCGGCGTGCCCGCCGTGGAAAACATCGCCTACGCCACAAAGAGTCACATGATTCCCGGCGAATACAGATTTTTCGTACACCAGTATTCAAATCGAGGCGGGCGAGACGGCTTCCGGGCCGAGATTGAGATGGACGGTCAGATCTTCCGTTATGACTACGACAAAGAGCTCCGCCAGGGCGAGGAGGTCAAGGTCGCGACGGTCACGCTTGGCGCGGATGGGAAATTCACCATCAAAGAGCACCTTCCGTCCACGACAGCTTCCCGCGAGATTTGGGGCGTCAAGTCTATGGAATTTGTTCCGGTCACCGTGATCATGTACAGCCCGAACTACTGGGATGAGCAGAAAGGCATTGGAAACAAGCACTACATGTTCATGCTGAAAGGCTGCGTAAACCCGGAACAGCCGAACGGATTCTATAACGAGTTCCTGAAGCAGGAACTTGCAGAACACAAGCGCGTCTTTGAAGCACTTGGAAGCAGGATGGCCGTAGAAGCCACGGATGATCAGCTTTCCGGACTCGGGTTCAGTTCCACACTGAGGAACGAACTGATCGTCAAGGTCAAGGGTTCCACGGAACGCCTGATGAAGATTAAGTTCTGAAATCCATGGAAAATTTTCAACTCACCAGAGAAGAGGCTACCGTTGCTGCTGAGTGGTGGGCGTCCAAGATAGACGGACGTCACCACCACGACAACGGAGACCGGAGCAGCACCGGAGTAATGAGCATGTTTCTTGCCGATATGTGCATGGAAGCACCGACAAAAGAGCAGATCGAGCAGTTCAAAGAATCTCTGATTTCGCATCTTTTGGATGATGAAAATTGGAGTTTGCTGGGATTTGGCGGGCTTCATTGTGATTATGGTCCCGGTCTGTTTCTTCGCGATGCTGCGGAAGAAGCCGGTATTGAAGAGCTCAATTTTCCGTTCAAGACATCTATGTATTTCCAAAATGGAGAGATTCTGGTCCGCGATGGTTACATGGCTCCACCGAAAAAGATTTATCCGGCAGATTAAAAAATAAGAAAAGGAGAACGACTATGGCAGCGAATTTTGAACTTGCAACAAAAGAGAAATACCGGTTCCCGTTCAAGGGAATGATCGGCGTGGAGGATCTGTGGGATCTTGACGTCAATCAGCTTGACAGCGTTTTCAAGGCGCTGAACAAGGAGAAGAAGAGCTCTGATGAGGAGTCTCTTCTGAGCAGCAAGCAGACGAAGGCGGATGTAGTTCTGACAAACAAGATCGATATCGTGAAGTACATCTACAATGCGAAGCAGCTTGAAATTCAGGAGCGGCGCGAAGCCGCCAAGAAGCACGAGCGCAATGAGCGCATCAAGGAGCTTCTTGCCAAGCGTCAGGACGAGGCTCTGGCCGGACTTTCGACCGAAGAGCTTCAGAAGCTTCTCGAAGAGTAATTGTATATGTTGCCGTCCTCTGGGAAGACCAGAGGACGGCAACACACGCTGAAGGAAGGAGATGGGGATGGAGCAGGTAATTAATGTTGCCCTATACGGGCAGGGGACAAGAAACAGCAGGCTAAGAGCGGAGTATATTTCGTGTAACTGCGCTCAGGAATGTTCTTTATACAAAAGCGGACAGTGCTTCAATGTAACCGTTCCGTTTGGACGATCCTGCAAAAAAGGACATGTGCAGTGCGTGGACGGTGGAATAAACCGGTCAAAAAGCTACGACCGCGTTTGGAATGCAGCAAAAAGCAATCCAGAGTATCACAAATTGCAATATCCGAATTATGCTCTGATATCGAAGGTTGGAGAAGAAGCACTGCTGTCTGTTCACTATGTGAACATTGAGTGGAAAGACGAACAGTTCCGTGTGAAAGATCCCGGATTCAGTGACGGATATCCAACTGCGGTTCCGCGTGAAGTTCTGACTCCGGACAACATCCATAAAATCGTCAAATTCAGGCCGAATTCTCTGATGGGAGGGCGTATTGAAAAGTACGCCACAACTACGGTTCCGAATTTCCTGCATCAATTATCCGTACAGTTTCCGGACAAGTATGACGCTTATATTCGGGCGTATCCGGAGAGCGCAGAAATCAAACCGAACTGGATTGGCAGGCGGGCGAAGCTTTGCACATGCAACCGGGCTCTGACCTACAAGGAAGGCGGAAACATCTGGAGATTTGACGGAGATGATCTCGTGTGTGATAAACGATGCAGCTCGTTCAATCCTTTCACCGGAAAGCCGGTAGAAATGCGAGTAAAGGTGACAGAGGACATGTTTGTAGACATCACTGACAACGACCAAGTCCTGCCGGAAACTGAGTTTCTATGACCGAACCTAAAGAAGAAAAGAAGGCTGTGATCCTCAGCATCCGGCCAGAGTGGTGCCGGAAGATTCTTCTCGGCGAAAAGACCATCGAGGTTCGGAAAACAAGACCGAAGATATACGATCCGTTCAAATGCTACATCTACTGTACGCTTTCAGGAAGCAACGAGTTCTTCAAAGATGCCCTGCGCGGTGACGTTGCCCTTTGGAACTCTGAAAAATGGTGGGAAAAGAAGGGCCATGTCGTCGGAGAATTCATTTGCAACAGGATCTATGACTACACTGCGTTCTGGGATTTCGGAAGCAATATTTCAGAATATGAAATGCTGCAACGTTCCTGCCTGACAAAAGAGCAGATCAAGAAATACGAAAATCCAAAAGTGATCGACGGAACAATGTACTGCGGTGTACACGCATGGAGTATCGAAAAGCTTGTCGTATACGACACTCCGAAGGCGCTGAAAGAATTCGGACTTGTTCGAGCACCGCAAAGCTGGGCGTACTGCAAGGAGATTGCCGCATGAAGAAAACGAAAGAACGGATTGCGCTTGACGAAGCCTGCCGGTGGCTCGAACAGTCCGGCGCATGCACTCACTATCCCGGATTCATGTGCGACAAGGAGTTTTCCAAAGAAGGTGTCTGCGCCAAGTGTCTTGCGCAACACTTTCTCCGCATGGCGAGAAAACAGATGATGGAGAAGAAATAACATGGAAGAAATCGTTTATTTCGAGTTGAATAACTGGTTTACAGGGAGAGATTATCCTCCTTGCGAACCGATTGCGTCATGGGTCCATGAATACCGATTCAACAAGGATGAGTGGTGCAAGGAAAACAAGCTGTGCGTTCTTGCTGGCAATATCGACATGTCGCAGAATTGGTGCATTACAGCGCCGATAGGATGGGTTAAAGAAAACTTTCCACAGTTACTTTCGGAAGAGCGATACACCTATACGGTCATGACCTACCGGTATGGGAATCATCCAGAGAAGCAAAATATCGAAAAGGCATATTCCGATTTCCGCAGACTCCCAGACGAAGACGGAGAAGTCTTGGGCCAGTTCGATTGGCGGTTCCTTGATTACGAGGAAGATAATTTCGGCGTCCGGTGGTGCAACGAAGACGAAAGCATGGACGAAGACGTAGACGAGGACGATGGAGAAGGCTGAGCGCTGCTGCAAAACCTGCAAATGGTATTATGACTGGTTTGGCGTCTTCTTTAACGGTGACAGCGAGTGAAGAGGAGGCACGCCGTTGTATCCTGACGAAAGAGTATGCGAGTGCTGGGAGGAAAAGACGGATGGATGAGATAGGGAAGTATCGCAAGCGGAAAAATCAAAAGTCAAAGTCGGAAAAGCGGTCTGATCATAAGCACGAGTATGAGCGAACGATACTGATGCGTGTGAACTCGGTCAATAACCATATCGACGGATATAGCTGGAGCACGCACTGCAAAATATGTGGCCGGTTAGGAGAAAATAACGTTTTTGACGACGATGATTTCCGCAAACCGGAGTGGCAGGGAAAAGCTCGCTGGTGGTCTGCGGATATGTACCTTCCGTTCAAAGAAATACAGAAAAAGTATCCGGATGTTCCGGTATATCGTATGGACCCGCACGACTGGAAAATGGGGATACGAGTCAGATGAAGATAATGTATGACAAAGACGGGAATCTGATTGGTTACTTCTTGGAGCCGCTTTCTGAAGAGGAAATAGAACAACTTTTGAATGGTAAGTGGAAATTTGGACTGCGGTACCGCTTGAGACGCTTTTTCGCTGCGGTACAGAAAGGGGTGCGTTCGGCGAAACAGAATGTACATTAAAAGAAGAGAAGAGAAACTGTTGGAGACGACCCTGATTGCTTCCATAAACCGCAATGTATCGCGAAGATCCGAATGACTTCCGGAAGGAGATTCGTTTATTATGAGCCGCATGAGCTCACCGAAAAAATATCTCTGCGGGAAATGCGCTTCTTATGATTCTATGCACGGCCTCTGTCTGTGCTCGGACAGCAGTGCGTTTCGAAGCACGGTCAACAACTATAAAATAGCCGGATGCGGATGTTTCGAAAAGAAGAAAGGGAAAGCCAAACAGGAAGAAATAATAGGCACGGTAAAAACAGGACCATGTATCTGCAAAAACTGTGGCGCGTATATCCCAACCGGTAAGAGTGCGTGCATAGCGTGCGGGATGCCCATTGGAACAGAAAACAGACAGAAACCGCATAGCAATACCGGCGGAAACGGTTTTGCGCCTCCCGTAACAAGGGAGCCGCCTCCGGCACCAGATTTGCCAAAGCGGAACGCAGAAAATGTGCTTGACATCGACCTTGACGCTCTTCAAAAAGGACGGACCGTTGTACGAATAAAGCGACACGGGGAGATAAAGAATTATCTCGCCTATCCTACGACAACGAGCTTAGATTTTTATATCTATCCATACACAAGGTGCAGTGATATTAGGCTCGTTTTAGAGCTTCGAGCTCTTGATGTTATAGAAGGAGAGTGATAGCGCATCGAAACAACAATGAATAAGGAAAAGATTCTGGAGACAGCCATGCGTGCTGCCCTTCATCGAAAAGACTACTACGCAAGCGTACAGAGCGAATGCGGAGATTCTTACTACGCGAAGAAATATCGAGAAGCTTGTCAGGAGTGCGTCGAAGCCTGTGAAAGGTTGTTCATGCACTACACTGCTGGCAATAAATGAAAAAGGAGAATAAAAAATGGCAAAGCTGAAACTCTCTGCACCGTGGATCATCTTTTACCGCGAGATCGAAGCAATGTTTCAAGGAGACCCGGAAGTCCGCGTCGTCTTCGACGAAGACAACCTGACAGTCAAGCTTTACGTGGATGATGGGGAAAAGGCCCTTGCACTTGACACCCTCCTGCCGCCTGCCAAAAAGTTTGGCAGGACTACGCTGAAAATCAACGTTATCCCCGCAAACGACCATTTCGTCGACGTGAAAGGAAACATGTTCGAAGCGGCTCTTGAAGGGAACACCGCCCTGTCGTTCATCAGAACGATTTCCGGGATCATGTCGAACCCGATCACATACGTCGTTTTCAAGAAGGCGGTTGTCCAGTATTACACCGACGACCTCGGTGACTACTTCGGTATTCATTCCACGCTTTTCCAAGACGTCGCAAAGGATGTTTTCGGCGACCCGGACGGCGTGTTCTTCTGCACCGATACGGCAGACAACAATCTGTTCAACGGAGAAAGAATCGGAGCACCGCTGGGCGAGTGGCCCTGATTTTGAATCGCGATTACTCCTTTGGAGATGAAGTTCATGATTACAAAGGTAATAGACGGACACACTGTGTCAATCGACTGGAAAGAAGATGCTGAGCGCTATTACGTATACGTCGACTCAAAATACGCAGGAAGCGCAGACACGACCAAGGAAGCTACGCTTCTTGCTACCGACCACATTGAAATTGAGAACGACAGCAGGCATGTTCTGAAGGTGATGCTGGACGAAGGAGCCTATGAGCCGGTCCGCGCACATCCGACAGACGCCGGACTGGACTTCAAATCGACAAGAAACTTCTGGCTGCATCCAGGTCACCAAGAGTTTGTCGATACAGGAGTCCACTGTGAGATCCCGGTTGGTTATGTCGGTCTTTTAGCGTCAAAAAGCGGTCTGATGAAGGATGGAATCACGACCAGAGGAGTAGTAGATTCCGATTACAGGGGCAGCATTGGTGTCGTGATGTATAACCACGGCAAAGAGGGAATCATGATTGAAGCAGGCCAGAAAATCACGCAGATGGTGATTCTGCCGTGCATCACTCCGGCTGTGCAGATTGTGAATGAGCTCAGTGAGACCGAAAGAGGCGACGGAGGCTTCGGCAGCACAGGAAAATGACCAACTGTATCAACTGCGGTGCTCCGCTTTCAGGAGACAAATGTGAATACTGCGGTACAGTCTACGTTGAACGCGCTTCCTACAGAGAAAATTCAGGGTTCCGTGCAAACGGCACTCTGAACGTGGCGGGAAAAACGTTTACCGATGAACAGGGACGCTCGTTACGAACACAACCGCTGGACCCAATGATTGCAAAGGTTGTGGAATGGGATCTTGATTCTCTCCGAAAAGAACTGGAGATGCTTGATTTCGATGATGACGAAGACGTTTCTACAAGTGCCGGGAGAGATATCAGTGGAAGAATGATTCGCCATCGTATCACAAAAAGACGGTGATAGAGGTATCTAATGCAAGAAAACAAAGAGTTCATATTAACTATCCTTGGTGAGAAGTGGACTTTGAAGTTTGTCCATGAGCAGGACGATAAGTACCTGAAAAATGCTGATGGATATACGGACAAGACCACACGAAAGATTGTCGTGTTGGGCTATCCGCCAGAAGACTCAGAACTGGAAGACTGGGAATCTTATCTCAAGAAATGTATACGTCATGAGATTATCCATGCGTATCTGTTTGAATCCGGCCTTGCCGAGAACTTCCATCATCAGGAGTTTGGACACGATGAGACGATGATTGATTTTATCGCAATCCAGTTCCCAAAGATCCTGCAAACTTTTGAAGACGCTGAGGCCCTTTGAGAGCCTACATTATTATAATTATCAGGAGGAACAGAACATGTTCGCTATCGTATTGTCGGTTGCCCTTATCATTGCAGGAATTGTCCTGTGCTTTGTTGTTCCTGCTATGAAGTACGGCGATAAGAAATTCACGCCGTGGCCTCTCCTTGCAGCCATTATCATTTCAGCAGTGCTCTTGACACTGAGCTGCATTGCGATTGTGCCGACCGGATATACTGGAATTTTGACGACCTTTGGCCGCGTAGAAGACAGGACGATCAGTTCCGGCTTCAACTTTATTGCGCCGTGGCAGCAGATTGTGAAAATGGATAACCGGACGCAGAAAGTGCAGTTATCCACGTCCGCATTTTCGAGCGATATCCAGCAGGTAGACGTGGCTATGTCCGTAAACTACTGCATTGATCAGGAGACGGCGCAGGAGCTTTACAGGACGGTTGGTACCAATTACTACGACAATGTGATGTTCCCGCGTATTCAGGAAAACACGAAGGCTGTTTTTGCTGCGTACTCCGCTGAAAACCTGATTGCCAAGCGAGACAGCCTGTCGGACCAGATTGCAGAAGCGATGTCCAAGGATCTCAAACGATACGGCATTACAATCGTCTCCATTGCCATTGAGGACATCGACTTCACGGACGCTTTCACGAATGCCGTGGAAGCAAAGCAGGTTGCGGCTCAGAACAAACTGACTGCCCAGACTGAGCAGGAACAGAAAACGATGGAAGAGCGTGCTACGGCTGAGCGGGCAAAAATTGCGGCCCAAGCCGACGCCGATAAGGCGATCATCTCGGCCAATGCCGACCTCGAAGTTGTGAAGGTACAGGCGGAAGCCGCACTTTATGCGGGCGAGAAGGAAGCGGAAATGAACAAGCGCATTTCCGAGTCCCTGACCGGCGAACTGACGGACTACTACTGGATTAAGCAGTGGGATGGAAAACTCCCGACCACAGTTCTGAGTGATAACGGGAACTACATGCTGTCACTGAATACAGAAGATTCCGCAAAGGATTCTGAATAAACACAGGAGGTACAAAATGAGCAACACATCCATGATTCCGGCAGCGTCCGAGGCAAAGCCCCTGGCACAGCTCAAACCACGCCCAATGCCGACAATGAAGACCATCGTCCGGCAGATCTCCGACATAAACGGCCACATCATGCGCAATTTGCTCCATCCCAGCAAGGTCCTGAAGGTGGGCCGCGTGACCGTCGTCTTCTGGAGCGACGGGAGCTCCACAGCGGTCAAGTGCGGTGAGAGCGAGATCCCTGACGATTACGTCGCCTTCTGCGCCGCTCTCGGTAAGAAGGTCTTCGGCAGCAACACCGCGCTGAAGCGTGCCTTCATGGACGCGCCGCACGAGACCAGAGAACCCTGACAATGACATATAAAGAAAAGCAATGAGCAAAGATTGCGTGGTGTGCGGGACTTGCGACTACTGCGTGCCGATTGCAGGAACAGAGAAAGACGGACGACCGCCATTTCATATCTGCTTGAACAAAAAGTCTCCGTTCGGTTCCTACATCGTCCCGTTTTTAGGCGATGCGTGTGCGAAGTACACCAGAAATGGGGCGTGCCAGACATGTGAGAAAAAAGATACTGGCTGCATGGACGAACGCAAAGCGTGTATCCACCCTCAGGGGTTTGTTTCTTTGAACGAGATCGACTATGACAAACCGGAAAAGAAGACCGTTGTTTTCGACTTTGATGGCGTGATCCATAGCTACCAGCACCCGTACACAACAGAATGGGACATCCCGGACCCTCCGGTCCCGGGAATCGCAGATGTGATAGATAACCTCAATAAAGACTTCAAGGTTATCGTGTGTTCTACGAGGTGCCGAACAAGCGCAGGAAGGTCCGCCGTAGCTGATTGGCTGTTCAAGAACGGGATTGCCGTATATGGCGTGGAAGCGGAAAAACCGCCTGCGGTCTGCTATGTGGATGACCGCGCTATTCGATTTGATGGTACAACAGACTGTTTGGAAGAGAAAATCCGGTACTTCAAAAGCTGGGTAGAGGATCGTGATGAACATGGAGAACAAAACAATTCAGATACCGCATGGAGCCAGGAAGATCCTTAACGTGCTGCGTGCCTATGGCTATGAGGCTTATGTTGTTGGGGGCTGTGTCAGAGACAGCCTCCTCGGCCTCGAACCGAAAGACTGGGATATATGTACGAGCGCAAGGCCGGAAGAGGTCAAGGCAATCTACTCTCCGCGTTCCAGAGTGATTGAAACCGGGCTCAAACACGGAACAGTCACAATCGCTTTGGACGATGGGCAGTATGAGGTGACAACCTACCGGACGGACGGAACCTATACAGATCACCGTCATCCGGATGAGGTCCATTTTACGACCAGCCTTCAGGAGGACCTGTCGCGCAGAGATTTTACCGTCAATGCGATGGCTTATAACAACGTGGACGGCCTTGTGGACCCGTTCGGCGGCAGAGAGGATCTTGATCACAGACTCATTCGCTGCGTGGGGTATCCGGACCATCGATTTGAAGAAGACGCCCTTCGCGTTCTCCGGGCTCTCCGGTTTTCGTCTGTATATGGATTTGTCATAGACGATTCAACAGCGCGTTCCGTTCATAGGAACGCCAGATCTCTTCAATATGTGGCGAGAGAAAGAATCCGAGAGGAACTATGCAAACTCCTTTCCGGCAAAGCATCTTATGAAGTCCTGATGGCGTATAGCGATGTCGTGTGCCAGATCATCCCGGAACTTCGACCTTGCTGCGGATTTGTACAAAACAATCCATATCATTGCTTTACAGTTTACGGCCACATTGCAAAGGTTGTCAGCGCATATAGTGGAAATGATACTGTTGTAAATATGGCATTGCTCCTGCATGATATCGGGAAGCCAGAGTGCTATACGGAAGACGAGACTGGCAGACACTTCAAGGGCCACGGACCGGTCAGCGCGTCGATTTCCGAGAAGGTTTTAGACAGTCTTCGGTTTGATAAAAGATCCAAGAACGATATTGTGCAGTTGGTACTATACCACGACATAGAATTCATTCCTACAGAAAAGTTCGTCAAGAAATGGCTGAATAAAATCGGCCAAGAGCAGTTCGAGCGCTTGATTGAAGTCAGAAACGCTGATATTGCCGGACACCATCCGGACATGCAAGAAAAAAGCTATGAGATTGTAAGGCAGATTTCCAGCATTCTTGATAAGGTCCTCGAAGAGAAACAGTGTTTCACCATCAAAGACCTCAATATTAACGGAACAGACATCATCAAACTCGGAGTCCCGGAAGGAAAAAAGGTTGGAGATACGCTGCGCTTTCTGCTTGACGGAGTGCTTTCAGGAGAGATTCCCAATGATTATGATGAACTTCGACATGCTGCAATCTGCTACAACGGCTCATTCGAAACTTAAAGGAGACTAAAGTATGACAGAATTAGACAGAGATAATTATTGCAGAGATTGCGACCATAGCATTTATGGAAAAAATCCAAGCTGCGACATCAACATCGAAAACAATGGCAAGTATGTCATGGCAGACGACAAGTGCTATTGTAAGATCAAAAACGGGAAGATGGCCGAGAAATATCCTTGGCAAAAGTAACTTAGCGATCGACGTTGAAAAATCGGAGGAGATGCAATGGCAAAGGTAGCGCGACTGAGAAGTGATTATAGTCCAAAAACCGTCTTGACTATGGTCTTGACTGATGACGGAGACGTCTGCATGCGCATCTTCGGAGATGGGGAAATGCGTATTGCCACAAGCGGATCTCGGCTTAAAGGCGAGGATCACCTTCGCGTTCTTGAGGCGCTGCACACGCTGATCGACGCAGTTGAATCAGCAGAGAAAGGATAGAATATGGACGGAGAAGTACTGGCGATTGTAAGAAACTACATCTTAGAGCACCTTGACAAGAGTGACGGAACTCCTGACTTCAGTGTTTATACCGTCTGGAAGTGCAAGACGCTTCAAAACTGGAAATACCTGCTTGCAAGCACTTTGAACGACGGTATGTATTATGAGATGACCTATAACGGGGATAAATGCGAGTGGTATCTGGATGCCTATAAAAAGTTTGAAAACCGTGTAGTTCCAAGCCTGCCATATTGAAGGAGTGGAAAATGGGAGTAACCGTTCAATGCAAGAAAACTGGAAGAAGTCTTGATATGGGTTATGGAGGGTTCAACCGCTGGCGCAGCAAGATTGCAGAACTGTACGGCGGAGAGTGGTGGGACCATTACAAAACAATTGACGATGCCCCGTTTTTGGACACCCGTGGACAGAGAACAGCATTCTTTGAGGCGTTTGATCGCAGGACTCTTCAACTTATAACCGAGAAAAGGGCCGACATCAAAATTGTAGACTTTTGCCTTCAGCCTGACAGCGACGGGAGCGTCAACTATGGTGCTTGCAAGAACATCCTGAAAGCAATTGGAGACTACACCGACAATCTGGTATATGGCTATGCTGCCTATGCTGACCATGACTGGGAACGCCTCAAAGCAATACTTCAGGAGTGCGTGGACACAAAATCGAAACTTATTTGGGGTTAAAGATGGATAGATATAAGGACTTACTCCCGTTTTCAAGGGATGCATCACTCAATAATTTTTCTTACTGGTATCCGAAGGTCAAAGACTGCGGACTTCCAGTACCAAAATCCTGCATTATTCAGATTCCGGATGACCTGACTGACCGTGGAGTGTTCTACATGGAAAACATCCCGGAGAGTCAAAAAGCGGTGGATCAGTTTGTCACTGAGAAGGTTCTTCCTGCACTGGAAGAATCCGGTATCACAACAGCACACCTGTTTGTGAAGAACGGGGCCTTTTCAAATAAGTTTGACGCAGAAAAAGGATGCCTTTGCCTTTACGATAAATATGATCTCGTTCGCAGTATTCTCAATATTCAATACAACTCCGCCATGTTTGAAACCGGAGGAGAAGAGGAGATCGTTATCAGAGAGCGAATCGGGTACAATTCCGAGTTGATTCCCTGCATCTACCACGGACTTCCCTTGCGACCGGAATTCCGAGTCTTCTACGATTTTGACATTCACGAGGTCCTGTTTGTGGCGAACTATTGGGACTACGACTACTGCCGAGACCATATTATGGACGCAACGGACAAAATCGTCTTCGATAAAATGAAAGACTACTTGTACTGCGCGTTCGAGCGTTGGAAAGATGATGTCGCAGACAAGGTGTCACAGTGCATGAAGAATGTCACAGAACTGTCCGGACCGTGGTCTGTCGATATCATGATGACGAATTATCCGGAAAACATTCAAAGAAGGATGATGGAAGATATCGGAAATAAATATTCTTCTGTGCAGCATCCAGTTGGATATCTGATCGATATGGCGGTGGCTGAGAGAAGCGCCTATTGGGACCAGAGGCCCCAAAAAGAGGAATGAAATACAGCCTCGAAGAAATCAAACGAGCCGCCAGCAAAGGAGTTCTTCCGAACGACATGGATGTGCATGAGAGGGTGATATTCTATACGGCCAGATATTGCTACAAAACGTACAGAAAGAATCCGACAGAAGCCACGAAAAAGCGTCTGGAAGAATTCCTTGCACCGGTAGTCGAATTTCACTTCCAGAGAAAGGACTAACCAAGAATGAAGATACAATCGCTTTCAATTGTCGTCCCTGCGGAGCGGTGCTGGAACAAATGCCCGTTTTGTGTATCCAGAATGCACTGTGAAAACTACGGCGAGTCTATCATTGAAAATGGGGAGCAGATCCCGGAATCGTACTTGAACAGGATGGAGTTCGTGCGTGATGAGGGCTGCAATTCCATGATCATCACAGGAGACACCGAGCCACAGCAGAACATGAGCTTTATTCGTCAAGTCTTGTATGCAAACAAAACTATGATGAAAAAGCCGTTTTACAACATCTCCCTGCAAACAACAGGCAGCAACCTGAACGGCACTGATATTGCCGGAATGGCGGATCTCGGGCTTACGACCATCTCATTTTCCATCAGTTCCTTTGACCCTGAGCGGAACGCGGAGATAATCGGGATGCCTGAGAAGGCGAAGAGAGACCTGTATGACGTTCACAGATGGGCAAAGCGGCAGAATCTTGTGACACGCGCGTCCATTAATTTGACCGATGAATTTGAGAAGTATAGTCCTGCGGACTATTTTGACTGGGCTCAGATGAACGGATTTGACCAGATCACGTTCCGGAAGATATATGCTGACGGCGATAACGCTCAAAGCCGGTGGATCGCTCAGCACGCCTTCCCCGAGGAACGATACAACGCAATCCAAAAATACGTCATGATGAATGGCGTTGCAATCCTGCGTCTCCCGTTTGGTCATATCAAATACAGTGTGCACGGTATTTCCACAGTGATTGATGACAACTGCATGAGCAAAGACAATATAGACGATCTCAAGTATGCGATTCTGCGTCCAAACGGCCATCTGTATAGCAGGTGGGACGATCCGGGCAGCTTGATTTTCTGATTGACAATTGTCGCGAGAAGGAAGTATACTTTTCAAAAAGACACTGACGTTCAGAAGAAGCGAGGAAAGAGATGTGACCGATAGCCAATACATAGATCGGATGATATCTGTTCTGGAAAGCGCAATGAAATACAATGGCATCTCTTATCCGCAGGTAGCAGAGATGCTTACTGCTGACGGCAAGAAGGCGGCTCGGCAGTCAATTTTCAAAAAGGTCAAGTCCGGTACACTTCGGGCAACGACAATGCTTCATATTCTTGATACGCTTGGCGTGAAAATGAAGATTGAGAAGGACGGAAAAGAGATCCCGGTCCGGTTGCCAGCAGGAGACCGGGTCAGAAAGACAGTAAAAGGAAAAAAGTACGATACGAAGCGGTGCCTTCCGGTTGCACATTCATTTTACGCTGACGGTGAAAACAAATATCGGCCTGATAACGGTCAGGCCGAAGAGCTCTACTATGATCCGTCCGGAGACGAATATTTTCTGGTACATTATAATGATGGGCGGAAGATGAAGCGCAGATTTCCTTGGATCGAAGTACTGACTCAGGACGAGGCGGAGACCGTAAAGTTTGCCTATCAGATGCGCTGATTTTTCCGACAGTTTTTCCGACAGTTTTTGTTTTTCCGACAATTTTTCCGACAACGCGAAAATATGAAATGACACAAAATAGTTCGGTTTTCTGCGCCTTACAGCACTACAGAGACGCTTTGACACGGGAAGAAATGACGGTGCAATAATTCGAAGCCTTCTTCCCCTGCCATGAATATCGCTTGAAATTGTTGCTGATTTCAGGCGATATTTCATTTTCGGCCTGCGAATGCCCTGCAAATAGTTATAATATCTTATGGCTCCGAACGCTTTTCCGACAGTTTTTCCGACAACGGGAAATTTTTGCCCCCCTCCGAGGATCATTCGGAGGGGGTTTTCTCTTCTTCATCAGGCTGCGGTTTTTGAATAGTGCTGTTAATATAAGACTGCATGCGAGAGGCAGATTCAGACTTCATGCGGTCCGTGGTGTGACCGTAGATGTCCAAAGTAAATGCTGCGCTGGCA